>OLGD01000158.1_pt1 | contig 139053 bp, 124 predicted proteins | sample 1605311 | NCBI WGS metagenome assembly OLGD01 (sample SAMEA3888917, study PRJEB22519) | human gut metagenome | biome: human gut; feature: human-associated habitat; material: faeces | place: Denmark | collected 2010 | reverse complement strand
GCCGTTCCTCCGCCATGCGGTTGAGCAGGGCTTCAATATCCTTGGCGGAAGCGTCATACCCCGCGCCCTGATAATCGTTGTCGCGCTCCAACTCGCCGCGGTTTGGCGTGGAGACGCTGTCCGTCTGCATGAGGGGAATGCGCCCGCCTTCCTTTTCCGTGACTTCAAGCGGCTCAGCAGGTTCTTCACTTGCGTCCCCGAAACACGCGCCGTTCATTTCGCCACCGGCTGTACCGGAAGAAGCTCCGCCACCGGTTTCGGATGGCTTCTCATCTTCTGCTTCGGGCGTTTCGGCTTCTTTCTCATCGCCCTCCTCATCCTCTGAATCGTCTTCTTTGGACGGAGGTTTGGCGAGCGCCGCAGTCATACCGCGTCTCGCGCTGCGCGTCCCTCCGCTTCCGGAAGCAGGAGCGTCGTTTTCGGATACCGCCACTGTGAAGCCGTTGCCTTCCGAGGTGGTGCCGTTCAGCGCATCGAACAAGGCGTCCAGCATAGCGGCCAGATCGCCGCCCATTGCTTTGCTGTTCTCCTCGCAGAGCTCCAGATAGGGCTTTATATAGTGCCAGTTGCGGACAATGATGAGGTTGACCATTTGCCAGCGCACCCGTGGGTCGGTACAGGTCAAGCCTTTATCAATATCGTCAAGCGAGCGGAACACCGCCTGTATGCGTTCATCCGTCAGGACTGTTTCCCCGTACTTGATCTCGCCGTATAGGCAGTAGCTGAGCATCATTTGGAGGATGGAGCGCCATTTCATGCGCTCGTCCTCCTCCTGCTCGATGAACTGCGTGACGGTTTTCGTATCCTCCCATACGCTTTCCCGCAGGATGTTCAGGTTCGCGCCCAGCACGCCCGGAAAGTGGCTGAGCATCTTTTCTTCGATGAAGCCGTCCTCCAGGACGTTATGCAGGTGATGCGAGAATCGTGTAAAGGCCATCTGGTGGTCCGAGCCTTGTTTGCGGTACTCCTCGATCTCGTCCACGTTCAGCCGAAGCGAAAGCTCCGCGCAGACGGGACGCTCCGGATACCAGCCCCCGTCCATCGTTTTTGTGGCGTGGGTCTGGCTCGAAAGAAAATCCGTGTACAGGACATGGCCCAGTTCGTGCGCGAACAGCCCGCAGACCATTTCGTAACGCTCCTGCCGGTTCTTTTTCGCTTTGACCAAAGGCGTCGCCGCATTGATCCAAATGAGTGAATTGTCCGTATGCGCGCCCTCCGGGTTCTTGGGTTCCCAAACGATACGGACGCTTACCCCTCGGTTATAGCCGTATCGTTTGCTCTGCGCCGCCGCTATATCGGCAAAGTGTCCCGCGAGAATGCGGGACACGAAAAACTGCCTGTCGGTGATGCTGTTGCGCTCCTGATTGAGCAGCTGCCGGACTTTTTTATGATTTACTCTTGCCATGAGTGTTCAGAGCCTCCTTTCTATACCGCCTTGCGGCGTTTTGGTGCGAATTGTGCCTCCAGCACCGAGGATATCAGCGCATAGCGGTCGTCTTCGTTGGCGGTGGCCTTGGATATGATGGTGTACAGCGCCGAGGTATACGGATCGCCGGTGATTTCCGTGGAGAGTATCCAGTCGATCAGGCTTCGCATACCGCAAGAGCCGTCCGTGATGCCGTTTTTACGCATGAAGTCGCTCATATCGCCCACGACCTTGACCATCTGGCTCACCAGTACATCGTCCTCACAGCCAGTCACGCTCATAGCGCGTTGGGCCATGACCTCCGGGCTGGGCAGCTCGATATCCTGTGCAAGACTCATTCGGTCGGTGACGCTTTGGTTTAGCCCGCGGCAACCTTCATAGGTGATGTTGGTGGTCACGACGACGACCGCGTCTGGATGCCTGCGAATGACCTCGCCGGTGGGGAGCGTAATGCTGCCCGTCTGCTCAAGCAGGCTGTTCAGCCCTACCAGAACGCCCGGCTGCATGATGACTGTCGGCTCCTGCACCTCGCAGACATAGCCGTATTTCAGCGCGCGGATGAAGTCTGTCTCCACATAGGTGTAGGACTGACCTTTTTCCTTGGGCTTGACATTGCTCAAAAGCCGTACCTTATCGGTTACGGTATCCAGCACGATGCCCATGCAATCCTGCGATGTAGCGTCAGCTTTTTTCGTGCCTGTCAGCTTTTCGTAAACGCCTTCGGGATCGTAGTCCATGTCGTCAAGGCCGGGCAGCTTCATGAGCGCCGCCACATTGGCATAGGTGATACCGCCCATGCTGAAAAGCTGCTCACGTTCCTTATCCAGCTCCGCGTCGCCCGTTGTCGCTCTCGCGGTATCGGGGAACACCTGACCCACGAAGTCGAATATCTCGGTGTTTGCCGAGCAGGTGTACTTGACATACGGCAAGCCGAGCCCTGCGGCGATCGCCTGCGCGCCCATGGTCTTGCCGGTACCGGCTGGGCCGCGCAGAAGGAAGTTACGCATGGGCATGGCTTTGTCGCTGGTTTTAACCGCGTGCTGGCAAATGCCCACCACTTCCTTGGGGATGATGTACCATGCCGGAAGCTTCGGCACCAGCAGCTTTTCCCTTGCGTTAAGGCTGCGGCCGGGGTTGATGGGATACTGCCCGACAAAGTCGCTGTGCTCGATCAGGACGGCGGGCTTGTACACCGGCGCCGGTCCTGTTTGCGCGAATATGGAGAACTCGCCGCACACCACCGTTTGCGGGATATACTTGCCCGCATCAAGCTGCGCCTTGGGGATGCGGGTCAGATTGCCCGTTTTATCGATGTTCAGTTTGATATGCGCGGGGCAGGTATCGTCCTTGATGCGGCGGTAAGCATTGTCGCAAAGCACGGCCATGATGTTCCCGGCTTTATCCGCATCGGGTAATCCTAAGGCAAGCTCTGTGCGATATTCCTCGATGTTTTCGGCGAACTCCTCGTCGTCCGCAAGCGTAGGCATCATGGAAAACAGCAAAGCGCTGCCGTCACGGCCGCTTGCGGTCAGCGTATAGATCTGGCTGACCTCGGTGTTCTTGTCGTACTCAATGGCCATGATACTGCCCGTAGCGGGATCGTATACGACCAGATTGTAGGCGTCCGGCGATATGGAGGACTTATACTCGGCCACGTTTTTTCCATCCGATATCCCCAGCGCGCCGTCGCCGCTGCCGTCACGGCAACGGCAAAAAGCGGTCACCGCTTTTATCATGGATAGGGAGAGCGTGGCTTCTGTCCCATCGCCATAGGCTGAGCTGACCTTCACCTTTTTGCTTTTAAGCGTATCAAAGGGCGTAGACAGCGGGCGGTTGAACGCGAACAATGTTTGCATGTTGACGCTCATATTCGATTTCCTTTCTATTCTTGGTATTGAGGTGTTGCGATGGCGATGCCATCATCCATTCGTTCTGCATCGGAAAAGTCGTGTTTCTCAAGCTCGGCACAAACGGCAGGCCAGCTTTCCCGCACTGGCAGTACCGACGCCGGTATCATGAACCGCTCATCTCCGCGGGCGATCGCTTCGTTGCACTGGTCGCTGAGGTAGCTGATATGGTCTTCCACCCACTCGAAGGCGATAAGCTCATAATTGACGGGCACGGGTGCTTCCGCGTCCTCGTCTGGCGCGTTTTGGGGCGGAGCTTCCGGCGGTTCGTTTTCCGCCTTGACCGGAGCCGTTGTATAACTGAGGCTCACAAGCTGAAGGTTCGCTACAACGGCCTGCGCTCTGCGGAATCCGCCCGCGTGGTTGAGCAGAATAAAGAGCGGTTCACCCGCATGGAGCGCTCTTTCAGGGTTAGGCGTTTCCCAAACCCAGCGCGCCCCGGGATGCTCCGTAAGCACAGCCTCCGTGATGCGCCGTTCAAGGATCGTGAACGCCATCCGGAGCAGATCGTGCTCGTTTTCCGGTACGGGCGGTGGCGGCAAAAGCGGCGGCGTCATCACGACCTCCGGCTTGCGCAGGGATGCGAATAGCAGGAAGATCGCGGCGACGACAGCGCCAACAAGCGCCAACAGCAAGATCGGCCATAGCCGGGTGATAAAGCAGAGCAGTATGATAACGCCGAGCAGTGTCAGCACTTCATACGCCAAATGTCGCTTTTTGCTCTTGTCCATACTTGAGGTGACTTCCTTTCTCGTAAATTGATGGCGGAATGTAGATATGGATCTCGTTTTTGAAGCTAACACGACCTTTGTCTGCCCGTTTTCGGCTGACGACCACGCAGGCATGCCGGGATGGCATGAACAACCGGCCTTCCCTGTACCCGGCTTCGGTGGCGAAACCAAAGAGCGCCTGCCCGAACACGACGGTGCCGACGTCGTTATCGGCGTCCGATTTCACAAGCACAAGCGACTCGCAAAAGCTGTTTGCCGTTGTGTGGATCTTCACCGTGTACTGCCGGCCGGTCCTTACCGTTAAGGCAATCTGATTGAGCTGTTCTCCTGAAAGCGTGTCCCGGCTGCGCTGCCGGAGCAGGGTGATGAGTTTTACGGCCTTCTCTTCCTCGGTTTTGAACATGAACGATGTGTTTTTCAAGAATTGCTCCTCCTTTCCCCAAAAAATAAAAGCGCATGCAATCGGTGGGATCCGTTACATGCGCCGGTTTGGCAGATATATGTTTTAGGCCTGTCAGCTCTCATTGGGATAGTACGGGTTATCGCCGCCAAATGGTTCATATCCCGTAAAGCCGGAAAGCTGTTCCGGCGGCAATGCGGACTGCTCCTGCTGCGCTTGCGCCGGAGCTGCCTTCTGTGCCGGCTGCGATTCCTGCCGTGGGGCGGCGCTTGCAGCGTACTCGATGTTGATGGCACGAATGGTCGGCCATGTGGTGATCTCGCCGGTTTCCCGGTTGACCCACGGCTTCATGTCGAAGTTGCCCACGACATTGATATGTGAGCCTTCCTTTAGGTTCATCTTGCGCACACGCTCGGCTAAGTCGTCGAAAGCGTTGACGTTGAAGTTCACCCAGCGGGTTTCCTTATCGGCGCGCTTGTCGTACACCTTACAACCGATTTTGAAGCTGAGCATACGCCCGTCCTCGGAATAGTGGAACGCCGGAGCGCCGCCATATCCCTTGGATATGACCGCGTCCGTTACCAGTTGCAGCATCATATTGATCGTCTCCTCTCATTTTTAGGTAACAAAAAAGCGCCAAACGGCGGATATGCCGATTGACGCTAAAGTAACTTGGAAACTGTGCGAATCCATACGGATTGCTTGGAAACTTACAGCGTAAGTATATCATGGGGATTTGGGTTCGTCAATGATGGAGGGTAAGGCATTATTCTAAACTATCTATAACATCCACCCTGCGAATTATGTTTACCGGAGGCTCAATCAAGTATTCATACAAAGGACTTTCTGTGTGACCACCGCTCCAATACTGATTGGCATAATACGAGCAATTCACAAAGGAGCTACCCTTTAGCAGTAACATATCATGCTTTTCTATTCTATCACCCGATACCTCGAACACTTGATACTGTCCTGGATTACAATCCAAAATAGTAACCAATCTATCAATATCAGTTGCTTCTACAGCAAAGAATGATTGGAAGCGTGATAATTGATCTGAATATCTTTGTTGTCTCACATATTCAAAGATTATTTCACACAACTTATCCGTACTACCAGTTTCATCGAATAGGTACCGGTTACCATGTTCACTAATTCCGGCAGGGTATTGGTTTCTAACAAGTTGCAGCCATTGTTCAGTTTCTTCCGTGTTTTCAACATACGCATAATCATTGAATAACCTTATTGTATCATTGGCCTTAAGCTGCCTTGCTCTATCTATTGTAAATAGCTTCAATGTGAAGATACCCCCTTCGCTGCTACATGATACATTTTATCTAAGAAAGATAGTCTAGGCAACGGCAATTCTTCATCTTATCGTAATCGTAATATATTCAAGAATGAGCAATACCCCCTCCCGCTCATATACCTTGGCGTTCTCCTGCATATAGAGACGCAGCTTTGCACCTGCATGATAGCTCCTGTTATGCTGCTTGAGTTGTATGCGAAGCGTCTTGCCGTCAGCCTCCAGCGTCACCGTCTTTACACGCTTGAACAGTATGGACTTCGTGACCTCTGTACAAACGCCCTCTACGACCACATATCGCTTCTTGTCGGCGACACGAAACAGCCATACCGCACTGCCTAAGCTCAGCAGCATGAAGCTGACGCCGGGCAGCACGAGCAGGGCGTCGTATCCCAACAATAGAAAGATCACGGAGAATATAAAAAAGGCGCAGCCCATCAGGCCACGCCACAGGATCTGCCGCTGAAGCGCGGCGGGTATCGCTTTGAATTTGTTTCGCATGATCCACCTCAAATCAATATGATCCGCTTCTTCTTCAAGAGGCTGAGCAGTGTTTTCAGCGTAGCGGACAACGCCGGGGAAAGCTCCATCGCCGCTTCCAGTGCGCCGTCAAAGATGTTTTCCTTCGTGTAGATCAGTTCTACCACGCGCTGCCGGTTCTCTGCGCCCAGATATTGTGCGCTTGGCTCGATGCTCGCCTCGGTCAGCTTGACGAGCTCCGCCGCAGTCAGGCGCAGGCCTGCTTCACGAATCCAACGCAACAGCCGCTTTTCGTCCGCGTCAAGCCTCCAATAGGGCAGCGTGCGCTGGCATGGGGCAATCACGCTATTGATGAGTATTCTGAACACCTCGACTGTAAAATCCCTGCCCGGCTGCGATTCGACAAGCCCCTGCTTTTCCAGCGCCGCCAAACGAGCCTTGCCGAGATATTGCACCCCGGTATGCCCCGCGAGCCAATCCCGCGCCTGCTCGTTTTTCAGCTCATGCACGCGGCCACAACGGTTGACCGTGATCGCGCCCCGGCACTGATTTATCAGTAGTCCCTTGGATAGATATAGCATATTGAAGCACCACCTTGTTTTGTTCTTGACCTATTACACCGGCGACGTTTCGGTTTTACAACAGCGCCGTCAGTTTATTTGCGCTGCCACCACGAGCAGTCTGCCGTTTTTGCCAAACCCACCCGAGCGGTCACAAGTCACAAGCGTCAATAACCGACCGTCGGCGGGCGCGTACACATCCGTTTCATACAGTGCGCGGGCCTTTAGGCTTTGTGTAAAGTCCAGAAAGGCGTCGTCCGATATGAAGTCCTGCTGTAAAAAGTTGAACTGCTCCAGAGTACCTACATCCAAATGGCATACAGCAAGTATTTGCCATGTCCCGGTACGGTAGGGCGTATCGAACTGGAAGGTTTGGTGCTTTTCCCAATAGCTCTTTTTCTTGAACTTCGTAAGCTGAGAAAGCATGAGGCTGGATGAGCTGCCCATGTTATGCCCGAAAACGATGGTGTTGCGGTCCAGCGGGTTCAGGTTGTTCTGATAATCCATAAAGATCGTGCCGCAGCTCGCTTCTTTCCGTTTGAAGCTCCTGTTCAGGTAATACTCATTGTCGTCCGCCTGCACAACTGGGTAATTGATTTTCGTGCCGGGGATATACAGCCAGCCTACCGTATCGTTGTTTTGGGCGGTGAGGGCGTCAAAATCCACTGAAACACGCTGCTTTGTATCGGTACTACCTACATCGGGAATGGGCGTGCTTGTTGCAGGCTCTGTTGTTTGAAGCGTTCCCGTCGCCTCCGGTTCGGACGAATCCTCCGGCGCTACACTCGTCTCCGGCTCGGACGAATCCTCCGGCGTTGGGGCTGGCGACACCAATTCGATGATGACTATATCCTCTTCAGGGCGGATCACGTCGTTTGCGATGTCAACATAGTCCGCTTCATATCCCGCATATTCACTGGCTTCGATGATCCAAGCGACGCCAAGCGCAATAGCGGCCGCAAGCAACAGCCCCATTGCACAGAGCATGATGATTTTCTTCTTATCCATTTCACACCTCACAGCAGCTTCATGAGCACGATGGCGAGCACCACAATGACGATAGCCGAAACGCCCACGATGATGATCTGTTTGATAAGCCCTTTGTCCAGCTTTTCCTTGAAAGCGCCGTCGTCCAGCGTGGGCGTATCATCGTAATATCCATCGTAACCTGAATCCTGCGGATCAGGCGGCGGCGCATCCTGCCGCTGCTTTACGGGCTTGGGCTTCCGCTTCTTTTTCTTGGTCTGCGGCGCTCTTTGCTTGGGTTCATCCTTGGGAATGCCGCTTACGGGTATCGTTGCGCCGCACTCCATGCAAAAAGCGGCGTCATCCAGTATGGACGCGCCGCAATAGGGGCAATACCTCATTTCAAAACTCCTCCTTTTCCGGCCGTAATGACCGGCCGCTCAACAGAAGTTTCGACGCTAGGAGTATAACACAGGCGGATTTGCGTGTCATCGGCGGGAACCTGCCATCCGCCTGCCAGTAATATGACAAGCCCTTGCGATGGCTTTTTGATTGGGATATACTAAGCCCGTAAAGTATCCAAGCCCTTCCTCTGGAAAGGCACAGTTTCCAAGTATTCAAAGCGTCCTTAGGCTTCATGCCTTTGGGCGCTTTTTTCATATAGATTCGGCCGTGCATTCGGCCCATAACCCTTCTCCACGGAAAGCGCTCGCGCTCCGTTTTTATATGCCAAATTCAGCATAAAAGAAAGGAAATCGAACCATGAACGCACAGGAAAAGCGACTCACGGAAGAACAAAGCGCATTCGCTGAAAAGCATCATCATGTGGTTATGGACTTCCTGCGGCGCAGACGGCTCCCGGAGAGCGAGTTCTACGATGTGGTGATCTTTCGGTATTTAAGGACGGTGCAGCTCTATTGCACCAAGCCCCAACTGCACAGATACAAGTTTGAGTCCATCGCCTTCAAAGCGATGGACTGGCAGCTGAAAAGCTATTGGCGCAAGGCTTATATCGCTCTCCATGAGACGTTGAGCCTTGACGCACAGCTTGCAGGCAGCGGGATGGCGCTGCGCGATCTTATCCCGGCGGATGATTCTGATGCGGGCGATGCGGTTTGCGATACGTTGACAGCCGAGGCTTTGCTCGCGGCACTGTCGGAATCGCAGCACACGCTCTTGGGTCTGCGTCTCGACGGTTATTCCAACAAGGAGATCGCTGGCCAAACAGGCATGTCATGCGCTCAGGTGGAGGATACGTTTTCGTGTATCCAAAACATTGCGACTGCGATGGCATGATAACTCAAAACTACACATGACAGGAGGTGAATCTATTTGTCCATGATAGGGCAGAATTTTTCCTGCGATACTGAAGAATGCCGGTACTGGCATGATGAAGGCTCGGGTTGCACGCTGGATACTATCACTATTCAGGAGGGGCGTTGCTGTGAAATGGAAAACCGGCATCGGGTGTGTATCCATATATCCGGCGGTATTTTACAAAGCGTCTATTCTGATCTTGATCCCGCAATGCTGCGTGTCGAACTCTACGATTCCGATAATGCGAAAGCTAAGGATGCACATGCGGAGGCGCGCATACGTTCGGAACTCGCCGCGGTTTCCGAATCGTTGCATCAGCTATATTGAAAAGGAGTGACCTGAATGGAACAAACAGAAAGAGTGGGCGTTCCGCGCATGAAAGAGCTTGTTGGCATTCTCAAGCGCGCCGACACCGCCTACTACAAGCACGACAACCCCACAATGACCGACCGGGAATATGATGCGCTCTTTGACGAGCTGAAGATGCTGGAGGATGCCTCCGGCATTGTTGTTTCCGGCTCACCCACGCAAAAGGTCTCCGGTGAAATACTGGAAGGGCTTACGGAGGTCGCGCACACACGCCCCATGCTGTCCGCGGCGAAGACTAAGTCCGTCGATGAGATCATTCGTTTCATCGGCAGCCATGCAGCGCTCGTTTCTTGGAAAATGGACGGCCTCACGCTTGTGCTCCGCTACGAGGACGGCAAGCTGAAGCAAGCCATCACCCGAGGCGCGGAAGGCCGTATCGGTGAGGACGTCACGCACACGGTCAAAGTCATGCTCAACGTGCCTTTGACCATCCCGTACAAGCAACCGCTTGAGGTGCGCGGCGAGGGCGTGGTCAGCTGGTCCAACTTTGAACAACTCAACGGGGAGCTGGATGAACCGTATACCCATCCCCGCAGCTTAGCGGCCGGCAGCATCCGCAAACTGGACGCCTCCAAGGTGAAGATCCGTATGCTTGAGTTCATAGCCTTTGATCTGATCTCCGGCGACAGCTTTACCATGAAGCATGAGCAGCTTCAGTTCCTGTCCGATCTGGGCTTTGACGTGGTGCATCATCTTCCCTTGGGGGATATGCCGTCTGAGCCACAGATACGAGCGGTCGTCAACTGGTTCGAGCCTGCAAAGTGCCCATATCCCGTGGACGGACTTATCGTCGAGTACGACGACATCGCCTATGGCGAGAGCTTGGGCGCAACGGGGCATCACGAGAACCGCATCATGGCGCTCAAGTGGGCTGACGAGCTGTATGAAACCGAGTTCCTTGGCTATGAACTGGCCACGACCCGCACCGGCATGGTGTCCATTACGGGTAAGTTTCGGGATGTGGTCATTGACGGCGCCACGGTCAATCGCGCCTATCTCCACAATCTCGATATTGTGGAGAGCTTTCAGCTCGGGGTCGGCGATAAGGTTCAGATCTACAAGGCGAATCAGATCATACCTCAGCTCGCCGAGAACCTCACACGCAGCGGAACAGCGGCGCTTCCAAGCGTTTGCCCCTGCTGCGGCGAGCCTATCATCGAAAAGAAGACCACCGGCGGCACACGCTTCCTATACTGCGTGAACCCGGACTGCCCGGCGAAGCTGGTGGACAAGTTCGTGCATTTCTGCGAGCGGACCCGAATGAACATCGAAGGCTTGTCGGCAAAGACGCTGGAGAAGTTCATTGACCGCGGCTGGATCACCAACTTCGGCGACCTGTATGAGCTGGAGCGCCATCACGACGAGATCGTTGAGACGGAAGGATTTGGCGAAAAGTCATTTGCACGGCTACAGGCCAGCATCGACAAGAGCCGAAGCTGTACGTTGAACCAGTTTATCGCGGGATGCGGCATCCACACGGTAGGCCGCACCGCGGGGCGCGTCATCAGCAAGCATTTCGGCGGTGACTGGGATGCTTTCGAGCGGGCCATCAAAGACGGGTTCGACTTCACGCAGCTTCCCGACTTCGGCCCTACCATGCACGACAACATCTATTCCTGGTATTCCGACGCACAGGCCGAAAAGCTATGGCGTCCGGCGATACAACATCTCAATTTCAGAAAGGAAATGACATCTATGGAAAACACAAGCAACCCCTTCTTTGGCAAGACCGTTGTTGCGACCGGCAAGCTCTTGAACTATACCCGCGATGGTATCCAGACGCGATTGCTTCAGCTTGGGGCCAAGCCCGCAAGCTCAGTGAGTAAGGCTACGGATTACCTCATCGTGGGTGAAAATGCCGGCTCCAAGCTGTCCAAGGCGCAGCAGCTCGGCGTGACCACGCTCACCGAGCAGCAGTTCGAGTCCATGTTGGCTTAACCACAACAGAATAGGAGGATATCATCATGTCTGAAAGCAAGGCTATCGCAACCGTCAACGGTATGGAGGGCTTCCAGCGTCTCGCTCAATTCAGCACCTCGGCCGCCGCTAAGGAGCTTGCCGGCTTCAATATGCGCTTTGACCGTGTCAAGGTGCCGTCCGGCGGAGGCACGACCTATGTGCTCCCCGAACCCGACGCCAGCGGCAATACCGACTTTCGAGAGATCAGCGCCGTCATTCTGACGCATCACCCCATGCAGAGCTATTTTCAGGGCAAGTATACCGGCGGTAACGCCCGCCCGGAATGCTGCAGCATGGATGGCAACTTCGGCGTCGGTTCGCCCGGCGGTAATTGTGCGAGGTGCTACCTCAATCAGTTTGGCACTGGTGAAAACAACGCAAAAGCGTGCAAGCGCAAGCACAGGATCTACATCCTGAAGGAAGGCGAGATCTTCCCGATCATACTTGACCTGCCCACGCTCTCTGTGGAGGGTTTTGGCAAGTACCTGCGCAGACTGCTGACGGTGGGTAAAGACCCCAGCGCTATCGTGACCCGATTTGCACTCAAAAAGGCGGTCAACAAAGGCGGTATTGATTATTCACAGGTGACCTTCACCGAAGGCCGCGACCTTCTGCCCGAGGAGCTTACCGCCGTGCGTAGGCTCGCCACACAGGTTCAGGCGTACAGTTCGTCCATCGAATATGACGCCGAAGAGCCGGACGCCGTGAACGGTGATGCCATTCCCGATTACGACCCCGAGACCGGTGAGATTTTGACGCCCGCCGCACAGGGCTTCTAAATCAACCATCAATACGTTTGCAGCCGGGAGCCTTCGGGCCCCTGGCTGTTCTTTTGGAGGACAATATGGGAAAAAGAAACGAACTGCTGTCGTCAGCAGAAAAGTGTACCGCGCTCTGGCTGACATGGGCGCTTGTAGGGTACTTGATTGCTGATGAATTGGATCGGTTGCTATCTCAGTCGATCAATGTCCGCGCCGGCTATTCCGATGTGGATTACTGGTGCTGTGAGTTTAGCGGCTACTGCATGGATGTTGCAACACAGGAACGGCTGCTGGACGCTATCGGTGCGACAGAAAGCGAGCGGCAGGAAACCCTGTATTATAGCGACGATGTGTGCTCTGGCTGCGCGCAGCCAATCAAGTCCCTTGGCATGGAAGTAACACAGAAGCTGCTTTTGATGGCGCTGGGGCTCAACGAGGCGAGAGGTACTTCAATTACCGAAAAGGGGCTGTGGGTCATCTACCATACTGAAGATCAAGGCAAAGGAGATGTCTGTAATGAGTTTTAGGATTTGGCATGATTATGGCTATGGGATCAAGGTCGATGATATCCATACCGAGCTTTTTCAGCTACAGCAGTTGATTAAGATGGCACCGAAATACAAGAAAGAGCTCGATGATTACTTTCAAGATTGCGAGATTGAGGAGCCGATCTTCGATGATTACATGGAAATTGAGAACGATGAAGGTAGGCGCGGGCTCAACACAATCCTGCAAAAAGTGATTTTGGAATGCGAGGATATAGTCCTCTCTGCTTTGGATGACTTTGATAGCGTGCAGTATCTTGTTTTCTACGCCGGCTACCCATGGTCATACAGCGAACGGGAGAAATGCTTTACCGAGCACGATATTGATGAGGTGCTTCGTCGGTATGTATCCGTTTTGACGGATGAAGCGATTGACATCGGATATCAGTCTATTGAGAACTGCGGATAAGGGGGTAAATAATGCTAAGAAACATGACTGAACGCAAGGCGTTCGTTCAGGATTATCGCAGCTGGGGCGTGTACATCGAGATCCCGGAACTGACAATGCGGGTTTTTCGCAAGGAACTGCCCGACGGCTCCATCATCTATGCTTGCGAGTATAAGACGAGTTACTATACGCACTCTGTAAACCCTTATGGCGATGATGAATGGTGGCCTGCCCAGTATCAGTTGGTCGAAAAAGGAGAACGATTCAAGCCGACATGGGATTCGATCACATCCATCATAGAACACATGATGCGTATTAAAGCTGAACCCGCCAAAGGAGGGGCTATATGATACGCTTCACGGGACATTCTCTTGACGTGGATAAGTTGCTCAGCAAACAGGAGATCATTGACCATCTGGATGAATATGGTGCGACCGATTGCACATTGGCCGATTTCCGTGAGATGTACAACGAGCGCTTCGGCGATGACCTGATATGGCTGTATCCCATCAGCGAAGGCAATCATCACGGCGGTTTCTTTATGCCTGTACAAGAGGGCTTCCTTTGGCTGCCGTATGACTCGGCGGACAAGGAAGATGGAGAGCTGATCGACATGAAGGACGTTGTGCTTTTGGAAGCTGATGATTTGCGCTTTTTGCAGGACGGCTTTTCCTCATATTCCAACGCTTTATGTGCAGCGATCAGAGATGCGATATTGCTGCTCGAAAATGATACCTTCAAGGCTAGTTCTTGAATACGCAACAACGATACAGACGAGGCGCCCACATACGGCGCCTCTAACTATTATGTTAGGAGGATTCAGCAATGGATAAAAGACTGCAAAGCATCATGCAAAAAATGGATTTGATGAAGCTGGGATTGGACGATACATTTCATTTCGGGTGTAGGCAATGCGGAAAATGCTGCATCAACCGCGAAGATATTTTGCTCAACGCGAAGGATATGTACAACCTCTGCAAGGCGCTCAACCTCACCGCTGAGCAAGTCGTTCAGCAGTATTGCGAAGTCTATATCGGCCATGACTCGAGGATGCCGATCGTCCGGCTCAAGCCTCGGGGCAGCATAAAACGATGCCCGTTGCTCAAGGACAGAAAGTGCTCCGTACACAGCCTAAAGCCTACTGTTTGCGCCATGTTCCCCATTGGCAGGTGTCTTGAGCTCAACCAGAAGGAAGTGGCCGACAAGGATTTACGGAAGTCTCAAATAGTTTTCTTCCATAACCAAGCGGACTGCGGTGATAAAAAGGAAATGCATACTGTACGCGAGTGGCTTGCGATGTTTGGCATCCCAATAGAAGATGAGAGCTTCTATATCTGGCATCAAACGATTATTGGCGTGTCGGACTTCGTTCATAAGGTGGAAGATAAATTGCCTGAGAATGTGATGTTGCAGATTTGGAGCAACATATTCATGGTTTTGTATCTGCACATCGACCCCAAAGAAGAGTTCCTGCCTCAACTGCGATCCAATTCGCAGGGGTTGCTCGCAGCGTTGAACGCTCTCGACCTTTCAACGATCTAACGCACATTGACAGCAAACCCATTGCCGGGTATAATGAACCGAAATAAGGAAAGAATGGCAGGTGGACAGCATGACGAAACTTTATAGCGCAAACAATACGCAGCATCGGAAGAACTGTCCGCTTATGCCGTAACTTCTGTTTCGGTTCTATGGACACACGGCGCTTCCGAATATATCGGAGGCGCCTTTTATTTTGACAGGAGAAGAATATGCTTGAGATAAACGGAAAGTACAATACCGCAAAGGTATTCACAGATGTGGTGGATGAAAGCTCCATTGCCCAAATCACGCAGCTTTGCAATCAGGAGTTCACCGCCGGCAGCCGCATCCGCATGATGCCGGACGTACATGCCGGCGCGGGCTGCACCATCGGCACCACCATGACCATAACCGATAAAGTCGTCCCCAACCTGGTGGGCGTCGATATCGGTTGCGGCATGGAGACGGTGCGCCTACGCGAGACCCATATAGAGCTTCCCAAGCTCGATAAGCTCATATACAGCGCCATCCCTTCCGGGTTTTCCATCCGCAGCAAGGCTCACCGCTTCGCGGCGGAGATCGACCTCACGGAGCTTCGCTGCTATAAGGAAGTCGATACCCGCCGGGGCGAGCTGTCAATAGGTACCTTGGGCGGCGGCAACCACTTCATCGAGGCGGATCGGGACGACGAGGGCAAGCTGTATCTTGTCGTCCATTCCGGCAGCCGTCACCTGGGTCTTGAGGTCGCCAAATACTATCAGGATCAGGCCTACCGCCAGTGCAACGGCTCGGATCAGGCGAGCATCGACGCGCTTATCGCACAGCTCAAGGCCGAGGGTCGGGAGAAGGAGATACAAAAGTCCATCAAGGCGCTCAAAAACGTGAAACGCACGGCGATCCCCAAGGCGCTGTGCTATGCCGAGGGTGAGCTGTTCGAGGATTATATCCACGATATGCACCTGATGCAAGCCTATGCCGCGCTGAACCGCCGCGCCATGATGGACGAACTGGTGCGGGGCATGGGCCTGCATGTGGAGGAACAGTTTACCACCATCCACAACTACATCGACACCGAGGCCATGATACTGCGAAAAGGAGCGGTGTCAGCTCGTGCCGGGCAAAAGCTGCTTATCCCCATCAACATGCGGGACGGATCGCTCATCTGCATAGGCAAGGGCAACGACGACTGGAACCAATCCGCTCCCCACGGCGCGGGCAGGCTCATGAGCCGCTCCGCCGCCAAGCAGAGCTTCACCCTGACCCAGTTCAAGGCGGAGATGGACGGGATATACTCCACCTCGGTTTCACGGAATACCCTCGATGAAGGTCCTATGGCATACAAGACCATGGACGACATCGTAAACAACATCGGCCCCACCGCCGAAATTCAAAGCGTCATACGGCCCATCTACAACTTCAAGCCCGGGGACGAGGACGCGTAAGCAACAAACCGCCGCCGGGGAGCGTTTTCCGGCGGCGGATAAAAACAAATGGAGGAAAGAGAAATGCAAAAGTTCGTTTCCCGAGAGAAGCTCGGTAAGAGAGCAAAGCAAGCGCTGGACAGAGAGCAACGCCAAACATGGGCTATCAACCCGATCTCCAGAAAAAGCAAGAATATGAAGGCCTACGACAGAAAGAAAGCCCGGTACCATTCCAACGACGATGGTATCGGGCTTTTCTCTTTAACTCAATTCCTTGCTTCTATCAGCTTCTTCGTACTTTTCTATTTTGAAAATATTGATCGTGTCAATATCAGGGCAACAGAATACGGCTGTTCCTTCCGGCTGGCCCGGTATGCTGCCGCCATATCTGAGAATATCAATGTATGGAAAGGCGACATGCAACGCCATAGGGCAAAGGTTGCCACGCTCCGTGTCGAAATCAAAACCGTCCCCGATCTTATGCCCCCGGTGGCACTTTACCGCGCCTTTTCTTTCACTTTATCAGCGCACCTTAATGACAAAATGGTTTTTATTGAATTCCAACAGTCCTTCATCTCTCATTTTACACAGCTCCATCGACAACCCGCTGCGTTCCACGGAGAGGTAGTCCGCAAGTTCCTGCCGTGAGAAAGGTATGTCGAAGACGTATCCGCCATGCCTCTGCGCTTCGGCCGAAAAATAGGAAAGCAACTTTGCGCGCGTAGTGCGTTGCGCCATATGCGTGAGTTTTTCGTTGAAGCGCAGGTTCTTGCCCGCCAGCTCGCCGAGCAGGTTCCGAACGATGCGGCTGTGATGCGCGCAAGCCGACGGGCATAGCGTCAATATGCGTTTGACGTTCAAAAACATGGCGGTGACAGGCGTTTCAGCAAGCACGCTCACGTTCAGGACAGCGCCCGGGGCGCAGGCAAAGGTCTCGGCGAATAACTGTCCCCGCTCAAGGGACGAGAGAATATGGCGGTTGCCCCATATATCCTCCTGTACGATCATCAGTCTTCCCGACAATATAAGCCCCACGTTCTCCACCGTATCGCCCGACCTGAGGATATAGGCTCCCTTGGGATAGTCCGCAGTCTTGGCCGCGAGACAGGACAGCATAGCCGATATCTCGCTATCAGCAATACCCGAGAACAGCTGCGAGGTTCGGATGATGGGCAAAAAATCTTTCAAAGTTTCTCCTTTTGGTTGAATAATCAACCGATTTGTTGATTTCATTGTATTATAATGCGTTTAGAAAAGCAAGGAGGGCGAAAAAAAATGAAAAGACGCATAATCGAGATCGATCGGGAAAAATGCAACGGCTGCGGCGCGTGCGCCGCCGCCTGTCACGAGGGTGCCATCGCGATGGTAAACGGCAAGGCGAAGCTCATGCGGGACGATTACTGTGACGGCCTCGGCGACTGCCTGCCCGCGTGCCCGACGGGGGCGATCACATTCGTTGAGCGGGAGGCCGCGGAGTACGACGAGGCGGCGGTCAAGGCGGCAAAGGCTGAGAAGGCCGGCGGAACGCTGCCCTGCGGCTGCCCCGGCACGCAGTCAACGCGCATCGAGCATACGTCCTGTGACTGCGGCGCAACCGAGGAACGCGAGAGCCGTCTTTCCCAATGGCCCGTACAGATAAAGCTCGTGCCCGTCAACGCGCCGTATTTCGACGGTGCAAAGCTGCTCGTCGCGGCGGACTGCACGGCGTATGCCTACGCCTCCTTCCACGAGCGCTTCATAAAGGGGCATATCACGCTCATAGGCTGCCCCAAGCTCGATAACGCTGACTATTCGGAAAAGCTCACCGAGATCATCAAAAACAACGACATCAAAAGCGTGATCGTTGTACGCATGGAGGTGCCCTGCTGCGGAGGGCTGGAGAACGCCGTGAAGACCGCACTGCAATCGAGCGGCAAATTCATACCGTGGCAGGTTGCGACCGTCTCCACCGACGGACGGATTTTAGACTGAGAGAATTGAGAGAGGTAAATGAAAATGGCTAACGAAATGTTTTGTTTTCAATGTGAACAGACGGCGGGCCGCAAGGGCTGCACGGGAAAAGCGGGCGTATGCGGCAAGACCGCCGAGGTCGCCAACGCTCAGGACGATTTAACGCGGGCGCTCATCTATCTTGCGCTCGATACGGCGGAAAGGAAACCCACGGGTGAAATGCGCGGACTGATGCGCGAAGGGCTTTTCACCACCGTCACCAACGTCAGCTTTGACGCGAACGGTGTGCGCGCGCTGACGGAGCGCGTGAACACGCTCATCGGCAATCCTTCGTCCGATTGCGCCGAAAGCGGAACGCCGCTTCGCCTGTGGACGGCCGACGAGGACGTTCGTTCGCTCAAGTCGCTGATACTTTTCGGCCTGCGCGGCATGGCGGCGTATGCCTATCACGCGGCGGCGCTCGGACGCTATGACAACGAGGTGGATGATTTCTTCTTCGAGGGCCTGCGTGCCGTCGGAAATGTTGACGCGGGTATGAACGAGCTGCTGCCCGTGGTGCTCAAGGTGGGCGAGGTGAATCTCAAGTGCATGGCGATGCTCGACAAGGCGAATACGCAGGCGTATGGCACGCCCGTGCCGACGACCGTGACGATGAGTGTGGAAAAGGGGCCGTTCATCGTTGTCACGGGGCATGATCTCAAGGATTTGGCGCTTCTGCTGGAGCAGACGAAGGGCAAGGGCGTGAACGTGTATACGCATGGCGAAATGCTGCCCGCCCACGCCTACCCGGAACTAAAGAAGCATCCGCACCTCAAGGGCAATTTCGGCACGGCGTGGCAGAACCAGCAGAAGGAGTTCGACGGCGTACCCGGCGCGTTCCTTTTCACCACCAACTGCCTGATGACGCCAAAGCCCGGTTATGCCGACAGGGTATTTACCACGGAAGCGGTGGCGTTCCCCAACGCCGTGCATATCGGCGAGGACAAGGATTTCACGCCGGTGATCGAGAAGGCGCTGGCGCTTGGCGGTTACCCGGAGGATAAGGCGTTCACCGGCATAAACGGCGGCGCGCAGATCACGACGGGCTTCGGCCACGGCACGATACTTTCGGTTGCCGACAAGGTTGTTTCGGCGGTCAAGTCCGGCGCGATCAGGCATTTCTTCCTTGTGGCCGGCTGCGACGGCGCGAAGCCGGGCCGCAATTACTACACCGAGTTCGTGAAGAATACGCCCAAGGATACGGTGGTGTTGACGCTCGCCTGCGGGAAATACCGCTTCAACGATATCGACCTCGGCGAGATAGGCGGTTTGCCGCGCCTGATGGACATGGGCCAGTGCAACGACGCTTACGGCGCGATTCAGGTAGCCGTCGCGCTCGCAAACGCGTTCGGCTGTGGCGTGAACGATCTGCCGCTGTCGTATGTGCTTTCATGGTATGAGCAAAAGGCCGTCTGCATCCTGCTGACGCTGCTATATCTCGGCATAAAGAACATCCGCCTCGGGCCGTCGCTGCCCGCGTTCCTCAGCCCCAACGTGCTGAATTTCCTCGTGGAAAACTATGGGATCGCGCCCATCACCACGCCGGAAGCGGACATAGAAGCGCTGATGCAAGGCTGACAATAAAGCGAAAGAAAGTCCGGTACCATTCCGACGACGATGGTATCGGGCTTCTTTATACCGCCCTATATGCTATTCGCTGCTCCGCTTGATCAAAAACCGCCTGAGCGTCATATCCCCCAAGCCAATCGTCCAATAATGTGCGCGGCAGTATGACCGGCATACGGTTATGAATGAATGCGATGTCATTGGCCGCCGGCCGGGTCAGTATCACGAACAGCGGTATCCCCGTTTCAGGGTCAAGCCTTGACAGCGCCGCCATATACATCACCTCGGCGCCCTCCGGCCTGAGCGCATACTTTTTCTTTTTACCACCCACGTTTTCCCACTCGAAATAGTTGGATGCGGGTATCAGGCAGCGTCCTTCCGAAAGCGGTCGGCGGAACATGGCCTTTTCTCCGGCTGTCTCGCTTCGCGCGTTGATGACCTGTCCTTTGCCGTCATACCGTGGGAAACCCCACTTCATCGCCTGAGGCCTGCCGTCCATACCGATGGCGGGCGCGATGTTCGTAGGGTATATCTCCCCGGAGCAGAGCTGGGTTCTATTCTGAATTTCGTTGACGATGCGACCCATCTCGCCCTCGTCAACCTCAACGTAGTATCGACCGCACATCAGGCAAGTACCTTTCCCACCACACGGAGATCATCGTTTTCACCGACGATCCTGGGCGGATATTCCTTATTGAGCGAAATCAGCTCCGTTCTATTCTTCCCGCCCAGGCGCTTGAAAAATGCGTTACCATCGTGGATGAACACGCCAAGCTCGCCATGCTCCAGCGTGGGCTGCGGCTTGATATAGATGATTTGCCCGTTCATATACTGCGGCTCCATGCTGTCGCCTGTAATCCGGAGCGCAAATGTCGCATCGAGCGGTATGCTTTCGTCCACCTCTATCAGCTCGTAATGGTCGCTGTCGAGAAACTGACCCGTGCCAGCCGACACCGGCATATCATACAGGGGAATGCTCCGCATGAGCTTGCGGGATATCGGTCTGCGGACATATCGATCATTGCTTTGGAGCAGCCGCATATACTCAATGAGCTTGCTGCAGCCGAGATCATTGAGCGAGACAGGGCTGTCTTCCACACCGAACACGCTCAGCACGTCGCTTACTCCATACAACTGGCACAGAAGCAAAAACTGCTCTATATCCGGGCTGGTAGCGCCCTGCTCCCATCTCGATATGGACTTTACCGTAATCGGCTTTCCATGTTCCGTAAAGTATTTGGCGACCTCTGCTTGCGATAATTTGCTTTCCTTTCGCAGTTCGGCCAGTATTTGTGGTATGCGCATTCTGTTCACCTCGCATCCATTGTACCGTAACGCACAATGAGTTTCAATAGATTCTGCCAAATATATCTCATATTGCGAGATATTTAATATTGTATTCTCTCTTTGTGGGTATTACAATGGTGATGCAAGGGAGGTCACCATGGAGCGCACCATACTGCACGTAGACATGAACTCGTGCTATGCAAGTATAGAATGTCTGCACAATCCGGGCATCCGTCATTTGCCGGTGGCTGTCGGCGGCGACGTAGAGGCGCGGCATGGTATCATACTGGCCAAAAACGAGCACGCCAAGAAGTTTGGCGTCAAGACCGGCGAAGCGCTCTGGCAGGCCAAGGAGAAATGTCCGAAGCTCATAATCATCCAACCGCACTATGACCTCTACCTTCGCTTTTCGCGCCTTGCCCGGCAGATATACGCCGACTACTCGGATCAGATCGAGCCGTTTGGGCTTGACGAGGCGTGGGTGGACGTCACCGGCAGCACCCATCTCTACGGCGACGGCGAGACGATCGCACAGACGATACGGGAGCGCGTCAAGTTCGAGCTGGGTATCACGGTAAGCGTCGGCGCATCCTGGAACAAGGTTTATGCAAAGCTCGGTTCGGATTATAAGAAGCCGGACGCCGTGACCGTATTCACGCGGGATAATTACCGCGACCTCGTCTGGGCACTGCCTGTTGACGATCTTCTGTATGTGGGCAGAGCAACGGGCCGCAAGCTGCACGAGCGCAACGTACACACCATTGGCCAGCTCGCAAATACCGACCCCCGATGGCTCCGATCATGGTTCGGCAAGTGGGGCGATGTTCTCTACACCTTCGCCAACGGTGAGGATCCATCCCCCGTGGCGCAGGCGGGCGATGAATCGATCATCAAAAGCATCGGGAACTCCACCACCACGCCGCGAGACTTGATGAACGAGCAGGACGCCGCCATCATATTCTATATGCTCGCCGAGTCCGTAGCGGAACGGCTTCGGGAGCACGGCTTCCTTGCGCGCACGGTACAGATCAGCCTGCGGGACAACGGACTTTTTGCATTTGAACGGCAATGCAAGCTGGCTCATCCGACCTGCCTGTCAGGTGAGCTGCACACAGCGGCCATGAAGCTGCTGCGGGCAAACTACAACTGGATAAAACCGCTTCGCTCCATCGGTATTCGCGGAACGGATCTTGTGCCGGCTACCTCGCCAACGCAGCTGACCTTGTTTGAGGATCAGGCGCAAAGGGAACGATATGAACGATTGGAGCGCTCCATCGACGATATCAGGCGGCGGTTCGGCCATTATGCGGTCTGCCGTGCCGTCTGCACGATGGACAAAACGCTCAATAACATCAGCCCCAAGGATGAACACACCATTCATCCAGTCGGGTTCTTTAAGGCAATATAAGGGGTGTGCATCATGGAAAGAGCAGCAAATCCAAAGGTATATGTCGGCGTGAAGGCACAGTTTGAGCCGGACGGCAAGCTTATGCCCCTGTCCGTCACATGGGAGGACGGCCATGAGTTTGAGATCGATCGGGTGACGGATATACGGCGTGCCGCGAGCCTCAAGGCCGGCGGCGCGGGAATACGCTATACGATTCGGATTGGAAACACAACGACTTATCTATATCTCGAAGAAGACAAATGGTTTGTGGAAAGAAGATAGCGCAACCTTATTCCCCGGTCTTTTCCAGCGCAGCCTTTATCATGGCTGTAATCATCTTGATCTGCTCCGGCGTGGCCTTTTCCCACAACTCCAACAACTCAACGCAGCAATCAAGCTCATTGTGCGTCAAGGACTCGGCGGCCAGATAATTCGGCGAAGCGCCTAAAGCGTTGCATATCGAAAGGAATACAGGCAGGCTGGGCGATGAAGTGCCGCCTTCTATCTGGCGCAGGAAGGTTGCGTTGATATTCACCGCTTCCGCCAGTTTGTCGGCGGTGATACCTTGTCCTTTCCTGACCGTATTGATTTTCTTGCCCAAAGCCTTCTTATCCATCAGCACCACCTGTAGCTCTCTACTAATATTTTGTTCGTTTTAATGCTACATTAGCCATCGGCCTTGCAATAGCATTTGAAAACTAATAAAATATTAGCTGATAGACTATATTGACGGTGGTGTGGCGCATGGGACGGGTTTGCGTATTCATTGGACACAGAGACGCGCCGCGGGCGATATGGGGTAGATTACTGGAAGCCGTCGAGTCTGTGATCGTTCATTTTCAAGTGACAGAGTTTTATGTTGGGGGATATGGCCAGTTTGACAGCATGGCTGCCGATGCTGTACGCAGTATGCAGCTGCGCTATACCGAGGTTCGACTTTATCTGATATATGCGTATCTTCCCGTGCGCAGGGACGATTTCATAACCGAGCGGTATGACGGCACGATATATCCCGAAGGATTGGAGAGCACACCGCGCCGTTTCGCCATAACAAAGCGCAACAAATGGATGGTTGACCAGGCTTCGGCAATCATTGCTTACGTCGATCATGATTGGGGCGGCGCGTTCCAAACGCTCAAGTATGCCCTCAATCGGCCGGATAGAGCAGATATCATTAACTTAGGAGCCTTCCCCGCCATTTGATAGAGAGATTTTCGTAGCGTTTGTTCATACTAAAATGTAAAATGAGACAAAAGGGCTGGAGGTCGAAACTATGTCAGACTCGGATTATTTCAGCGAAGAAATGACAAAATTCATGGAATTGGACAGCGAGGTCATGGTCAGGCTCAAGGAAGAAAATGCGGAGTATGCTGACCTCTGCGACAAAGCGGCGAGGCTTGTTGATGCGTGCCCCGCGCTGAGGCGTTTGCTGAAGGAAGATGCTGCCGTTGCTTTGTCCGAGGAGGATGCTGTCGTGTTTCTTGAATACCGAGGGATGATGTTCCGTATCGAAAACATGGAGCGCCGGGCGCTTTATCTGCAAGGACAGAAAGATAGCAGAACTCCTCGGATCGGAACATAACGGTGAAGTATACACCTAGGTACCCTATACACCATCATATCTTATTTATGTAGGATTTGAGTTGTTGAATTGACTTTTCCTTGGAGAAGGTTTTTCCGGTTTGCCGCTGCAGGTATTCCCAGAAAGCGGCTGTCATGCTCTGCTCGGATATACCGAACACCGTAGTGGGCGGCGTGGCGCGCAACATGATGGCTCCGGTATCCTCCTTTACGCAGAGAATGACATTGTCCATAGTCTTATCCGATAGTATCAAATTGTAGCCCGGTACCATATTAAGAAGATCAAGCGTATTATGCAAATGCTTCTTGAATTCCTCCGCCGTGTAACAAAGCGTCGGCTGGGAAAGCATATCGCACAGAGGGACGCTGACGGCTCCCGCAAGTACTGCTTCAGGCGCCGGCAGACGCAAAATCTCCGTCATCGTGTAGTCTTGCGCGAGATGCTGTTTGAACCGCGCTGTAGCATCTCGCTGCCTTTTTAATAGCCATTTGCTTTGGCATCTTGAAGCCATACTCAAGGCGACCGTTTCCGGCATCGTAAAGTAGGAAGGTCCGGGAAGCGCGGCAATCATGTTCCCGCCACCTTTCTCGAAGGTAGAGAGCATTTTCCAGAACAAATCGTTGTTCCTCATATTGAAAATCTGCATGAGCGGTTTACACAACGAGAAATAGTCCTTGAATTCGGCTTCAAGCGCGTTGATTGCGCCGATATCGTGAATAAGGATGTTCAGCGCCTCCTGCGTATGGCTTCCTACGGAATTTGAAACGATCGCCGAATGTCCGCTGGCGATAAACAGCGTCCTATGGTACACGCCATCTCTGATCTTTGGGTAATAAAAAGGCTCGATCGCGCCGCCCGCGTATAGCGGTAGCCATTTCTGCACAGCCTCCAGCATTTCGCCAATACCACGGTTGACGGTATGGATGATCTTAATACGACTGCCGTTGGAAATAAGATCCATCAGCAGCGCCGACCATCTCTTTGCAAAGGCGGCATCTTCGTACAACCAATCCATATCCTCATCGGAATAAAGCAGTAGCGTTACGGGGACGCCTAAAGCACTCAGTTCGCCAAGAAAGGTCTCTACAGCGCTGCGTTTCCCGGCATTGCCGTAATAAAACACAGCTTTGTCCTGTGTTTGTACAGCTTCGGAATGGATCACCTTGGGTAGGGGCGGGCTTTTCGTTGACAAAGAGGACAGCCCCGTTAGAATCTTCCCTACGGGATCATTATCCTTATTGACGCCACGGCACAGCCATGAAATAAGCAGTGACTTTGCTTCCTCGGTATCCTCCGGCCATGGGCGACCGGGACATATGGCATCGGCTAACGTATTCTTCTGATATGCTTCCCGTATATTGCGGGCGAAAAAGACAGCGGCAGGTTCTATGAACGGCTGATGCTTCGGCAATCCTCGCTTACCCGCGCGTATGCGTCCGATATACGAGGGATCGAATGACAGTACCCGGCCAAGGGTGCTGTTTTGCGTATTTGTCACCTTCATCAAGAGATCGAGCTTTTGTGCGATCATAACTAATCCTCCCATCCAATCTCATTTTAACATGGTATACCCGGTGCGGCAATATGGAAGTGGCACAAGGCGTGCCAGCTTTGGCACGGTCAGGTTGCCCTAACGCCTGTTTAGGCGCGTGCTGCATCTGTATAATGGAATCGTAGGAATAACGGCATCGGGGGCGCAAGCTATGAGGGTCAAAATCAAAACCGGGTTCTGGGAAGTGCGGGAATATGAGCTATCCGTAGGCGAGAGCGAGATACTGCTTTGCTCGAGTGATCGTGAATGGCGCATACCTTTTTCCGGCCTCGTCAGGTTTGCTCTTACAGGGCCATCAGATGCGCCCGACCGCTTCACTATGGAAACAAATGAGGGAAGTTATGACGGACGGTTCGCAGACGCAAAGGATGCAAGGGAAGCTATGAATCAACTGAGTAAGCATGACGGACAAAAACTGGATATTATCCTGACAAGCAGAAAGGAAAGAGAAATCTGATGAATAATGGTAACTATGCCAATGCCGGAAGTAAAAAGGCATTGGTTGCGGTTTTAATTATTGCCAATGTGATCATGCTTGCCATCGGTATTTTTACCATTCCGCCCAATCTGCTTAGAGCAGAGAAAGCGGTGGACACTCCACCCGTGTCTGCGCGAAACACACCCACACCGGATTCACACACAACACCGATAGTCTCCGCGCCTACGGATACACAACAGCAGGGAAATCAGGACTCAACCGCACAACCAAAGCATGGCAGCGATCCCTCAACCGATGAACGTCCGGACTTGGGAGATTTTCTGTGGTATTCCGAGGATGTTTATTACAACGGGATTCCGGCCGATGCCGCACTGATCGAGAATTTTCAGGATATCGCGGGCGGCTGGAAGGGACTTATCCTCTATGATCCGGAGGACGCATATGGCATGAGCGGCATGGAGTTTCTCAACGCGCAGATCACAGGCACGGCGAAGGCACTCGTGTTGAATCTCGATTGGTACATGGTTTATTGGGCAAACGAGGAAGAAAGTATCGATGAAACCGAAACAGAAGACGGATTTTACACGGGGATCTGGCAGAATAGGGAGCTTATCGCTTCGGATGAAGCTGTTGTACGGCTGACAACATTTTATGAACTATATGGAACTCAGTACGCTGTCGGCGAAATTGAAACGCTCAACGACATACCGGCGTTCATCGCGCTGGTGCGGCCATAAGGAGGTGCAGACGTGGGTAACTATTGTACGAATTGCGGCAAGGAGCTTCATACCGGCGCTCGTTTCTGCGCCAAATGCGGCGCGGCGGCGCTTGCCGCGCCCGCGAAGCCGGTTCCCGCAGCACAGCCGAAACCTGTGCCACAGCCAGTAGCCGTAGCACAGCATCAAAAACGCACCCCGCCCGCTGCGACGACAAAACAGGAAAGCGCCGCGAAACCGAAAAGAAACGGCGGGCGAAATATGCTTTGCATCGTGCTTTCCGTCTTGCTCGTCATACAGATCGCGGCGGTGGCTCTCTACGGCTGGCCGGGTTTTATGGTTGGCGGAGGGCTTGGCAGAAGCGATAGCTTTACCTTGCAGGAGGGGCAGACGGCAATTTCGACCGACAGCGGCGTGACGGTGGATTTCGGCCCATATAACGCAATGATGGGAGAAAAGGTGTCGGTCAAGGAGCTGTCCGCCGACAGTGATAGCATAGAGGGCGGCACACGCACGGCATATGACATTTCAGCCGGTGAACGCACCGAATTTGACGGCCTTTTGACTATCACGCTGCCCTATGACGAGAGCGAAACCGATTCCGCTGATGAGGAAGGCTCCGTGCTTGCGGAGTATTACAACTCCGAAACCGGCGAATGGGAGCTTGTGGACTACACCGTAAACACAGCCGACAACACCGTTACCATCACCACAGACCATCTTTCGGAATACTGCACCGTAACCTTGCAGGACGCAGGCTCGCCCTACGCTCTGTTGTCCAAATTCAGCAGCAAGCGACTGGACAATGAAACCGCGATGGCGATCCTGCGAGAGTATGAACAGGCCGGGCAGCATGGTGAGGTGGGCGACAGTCTGCTCCGCGAGTTCTACGGACAGCTCTTGAACATTCCAAGTCTTGGTGACGCTGAAGCCGGGCTGCTGCATGAGGTCTTGGGCTGGCTGGCCGACGTGGGTGAACTGGATGCACAGGGCGCCGGCAACAAACTATTTACAAGCATCATGGAGAAAACCGGCTATATGCTCCTTGGACTTTCCGCATTGTCGCTGGGCGAGACGATGCTTGACGCATATAAAGGCAACGAGTCCGCCGAAACAGTGGCGGCGGAAGCGTATAAGCTGTCCTACAATGTGGGCGTGGCGGTGCTGGATTACAAAAGAATAACCACCGGCATGGTACAGCTCTCCATGCTGGGTGTGATCGCCCTCGACTACTCTCTGAACAAGTTTATGGTCGCAGCCGACCAAACCTATAAGGACGCCCTGTTTAATGTGGTCATCGCCTACAACGAGGAAATACACCCGTGGACAGAGGCCGAATGGTACGCAAGAATCATGGGGCTGTACAAAACACGCGGCGATGACCCGAAGAAATTCAACGCCGCTCTGCGCGGTATTATGGAGAATTACAGCTCCCGCTACTTCTTCGACAACCCGGAGGAGCAGCTTGTAGCCACCAACGAAGCTGGGCTGCACGCCTACACCACGGGGCTTCTTCCCGAAACGGACGCCGCCAAAGAATATTGCATAGAGCAGTATATGGCTCGCTTGGGCGAGTATCTCCAGCCGGTGCTGGAGGATGCTATGAAGAAGATACGCTACGACAGTCGCAAGGCGTTCAGTGCAAACGCTACGGAGCTGCGCAAGGCGCTCAACGCGCCGCTGGAGTTTGAAATCATTGAGGAAATCCCCGACGGCGAAAAGAGCAAATACGCGGGCTGTATCGTTGACATCTGCCGACCCGACGCCCTCGTAGACGAAAGCTGGACGGCCGTTCTGGACAAGGACGGATGCGCTTATATAGACGCCACCATTCTGGGGTATATGCAGGCAGGCATCCCCACCCAGCTTCGACTATGGAACAAGGGCGACGACGAGTTTGAGGACGACCCGATATTGACACAGACCTTTAAGGTGACGGAAAAGGTCACGGTGATACCGCTGGGTAACACAGGGATTGATGCCAAATGGTTTGAGGGCAGTTGGCGCTATCTGGACGCTGATACCGTCATTACGCTGAAAATTATCGACGGCACAAACTGCAGCTATACAGCGCCCGCCCCTGCGGCTACGGGAGAGCTTATCCCCGTCACTACATATAGTACCTACGTTTTCCACAAGGAAAACGATTCTCTTGAAATAGCGGGAAGTGACGACAATGACACGGACGGACGAATTTGGATAAATGACAGCAGGTTCTATGGCTCACAGGAAAATGGGAGCGACTATATTCAAAGCGGCAGCGGGAATCGTTATCAACGGGTGAAATAATCAACAGGAGGGCAACCGTGGCCAAGAAAAAGACCAACAAAATACCACTACCCATACTTATTCTAATTTGTGCCGTGCTTTTGTTCGCTATATATACCAGTATCAGCATCCTTGCGCTGGCGATTTGGGGTGAGAGCGTCATGGGTACGGTGGATAGCTATGACAGTCGCCTGGATGACACGGATGCGGAACCAAACCGCTCCCGTACCGTTTCCAAGGGCTATTGGTTTATGGCAAACGGTAAGGAATACCGTGGCTATGTGATATATGGCAGCGACGAGGCGTGGCCGAGCTTGGACGATGGCGAAACGCGCTCCGAGCGCATTCGCTACCTTGAGGTTTTCCCTTATGTTAATAAGCCCGCCATGCTGTGCGAATTTGACGAGATGGGAGAAGCGGGAATCATCTATCATATCTTCGCTCCCATCGGTTGTCTGCTTTTGCTGCTGCTTGTCATACGCACAGCCAGAGGCGGAAAAAAGAAAACGGCGGCGAGGAAACCCGCCGCGCCTCAAATAATCGAAGCAAGGAGTGATACGGATATGTTTTGTCCCAACTGTGGAAGCAAGCTGCCGGATGGCGCGGCTTTCTGTTCGGCCTGCGGCGCAAAAACACAAGCCAGCGTCCCCGGCGTGTGTACAGCCTGCGGCGCAGAGCTGCCGGAGGGAGCCGAATTCTGTATCGGTTGCGGCAATGCCGTGAATCCGGCAGCGCCGGAGACCGTACAACCGAGCCGAACGGCAGCTTCACCGCTCCCACAGGACGGCGCGGGGCTGGTCGGCTTCTCCGACAGGTATAACTGCCCGGAGATACTGGCTGCTGCGCAGAAAAACAAGAAATTCTCTATTGGCTGTATGTGGATACTGGTTTTCGTGCCGCTCATTGGCTTTCCCATCGCCGGTCTGTTGATGGATGATTTTCCCCTTGGTGAATCTCTTGTCATCGGCGTGGGCATCGCCCTTGTTATGCTGGTCATTAACCTGCTGGCGCTGCGAAAGACCAGGCAGCCCATGTGGGAGGGCGTAGTCGTCAATAAATACAGCAAGGAGAAAAGCGAGCATAGGGGCGGCGGGGATGATAATTACAGAACCTATACGGAATACACCACGATCATCAACACCGACACAGGCAAGAAAAAGACCATTGTGGAAAAGGACAGTGGGCGGGATATGTATGATTACCTTTCCGTTGGCGACAGGGTGCGGTTTCATCCAAGATTCGGTACATACGAAAAATATGATAAATCCAAGGACCGCATTATCTACTGCAATGTCTGTTCCATGATGAATCCCATACAAAATGACCGTTGCATGAGGTGTAATAACCTGTTATTCAAATAAGGAGGATTGCTACGATGGAGAGATTTAACACTATGCTGGAGGCGGCGGAGCTTGCCGTTACACTCTGCGAAAGTTGGAGCTTTGCCACATCCAATGATAGATACGATATAAAAGGCTTATTGATGCTTGCCGAAACAAGCGACAGCGAAGACCCCATCGACGAGGGCAGCTTTTATGTGGTATCGCCTGCCGGAGCCATTGGCTTATACGAGGACGGAGAGGACATCGACTGGCTGTTTCTGTCTGACGCTGCGCCGAATGAGGATCTGCCGCTGATATACCAAGCTGAGCCGCAGATAAAGTTCTGCCCCAACTGCGGCACACACGTCGTCACAGGCGGACGGTTTTGTGAAAAGTGCGGACAAGTATTACATGCGTAAAGTGAACTTAATCGAACCGTATCTGAGTTATATGGTTCTATCTCGCTTACTGTGATCTGGTGAGAAAAGCAGCTTGAGTATCAATCGGGATACCCGTAGATAAACGGGTTACGTATCACCTATACCAAACCTATACTCCTCATTCTTATTACCTATGCTCTTTCCGACCTGCAAATGTGAGCGTTTCTTCGTTATGCTGTACCCGTAGCATTATCTCAACACGCTGCCGAAGGAGCAAACCAAATGCGCATCGGCGTTGCGGGAACTTGATAGGGGGTAAATATCATGAGAAAACATAAGGCAGCAGCGCTGTTGCTTATCGCCGTTTTGCTCTTGACGCTGTTCCTTACCGGCTGTAACACCGGAAAACCGTTGTTTGGGTTTTATGGGGATATCGTAAAGGCATGGAAAAAAAACTACGACAAGGCCGCCCCGGACGCGTTGACTGTGAATGTCGAGCATGATGGCCTTGCCGTAACGCCGCAGGAGATAACCGACGCCGGAATCATAAACGAAGCATTCGATGCGCTCTCGTCCTTGCGCGTAACGGGCGAATACATCTCACAGGGCGCGGGTGCAAACGCACCGCAGCAGACCGTGACCTATCGCTTTCGCTCCGAAAGCGGAGGTTCGGCGGAGTTCACGTTCAAGGACGGATATGCAGCTATTGGCGATAAGCTTTACATATGTTCCGGGATAGAAAAGCTGTTTGGAATCGGCGGGATAGACCTCTCCAAGAAAGACGATGCCATTGCACCCAACAACAGCACGCCACCAGCTCAACAGAGTGAGTACACCGTATTCTCGGGCGTGGCACAGGATTTCTCCTTCCTCTACAACAGCGCCTACTCCGCCGAATGGAGCGACGAGAACGGCGCGACGATATACACCGAAACGAAGGGCTCCATTCCCTATCTGCTTGTGTACCGCAATATCGGTGACGGCGAATTCGACGCAAGGGCGCACTTTGAGGCCATGACCGAGCGAATGCGCACCGAATACGGTACAAGGCTGGTTAGCATAGGCGAATTTCAGACTTACACAGTATCGGGCAAAGAAATGCCCGGCGTCATGTATGCCTACACGGTCGACGCATATACGGTGGAAATGCTGGCTTTGACGGAGTATACCGGTGATTCGGTTATCCAGTATACCTGTAAGTATCTGCAGGGCGTGGGTGACGCGACACTGGGCGCGCTTGCGGAGGCGGCCGCCTCCTATCAGCCGAAGGCAAACTACTATGACGGCGGGGGTCAAGGTACAGGCGGCGGTCAGGGTGAGCCAAACGATCAGCCGCATCCACAGGAGCCACAGCAACCCACGACAAACATCAATCTTGCCCTGTATGACGGCGGATACTTTACTCTCATGCTGCCTGAGGGCTGGCAGATACAGACCATGGGCCAGTATACTACCTTCGGTTTCCGCGCGTGGGATCCGCAAAACCCCGACTATGAGATATTCTACTATGGCAACTTAGGTCCACTCAACAAGAGCTACGACGCCAAGAACGGCTGGGCGGGTTACATCGGCAATATGGGATACCCAAACGCCGAACTGAACTATGATGCTCCTGTCGTGACAATGGAAAGCGGAGGCAGTATATTCTATGTGTTCGATGAGCTTCAGGCAGTATCGGATAAATATGGCTTTGGTTTCAGCCTGCCCGCTCTTAGCGGCCTCATGCCCCAAGCGAGCATACCAATCGAAACAGCCTATGCTGTGGCTTCCACAGGCGAGACGATGATGTTCGCCGGGGTGCGCGGCTCGAACGGCGGCGTATGCGGCGGTATGTTCATGGCGTCGCTCTGGAACACCGATCCGTTCTACGTGGGCGGCGTCGATATGACTCCCACCTCTGCGATGAATGTTGCGGGCATTATCGTTCCCACGGAGGATTTTCTGAAAGTAGAGACTGCACTGACACAGGCGGTGTTCAGCCTTCGATTCACCGAGAAATACATTCAGGATGGCATTGCCTACAGCAGAGCCGTCGGTGAGGCGGCGATGGCGGATAATGCGGCGCGTCAGGCAGTGTTTGATAGAGCAAACAAGGCATGGAGCGAATACTTTCGCGGAGGCCCCACCGCAGGCGGAGATGATTTCAACCGCAGGATAGGCGAAATCAACGATATGTTGGACAACATTAGATTTGCGTTGGGTTAAGGATGCGGATACCAAATTTAGCTGAACATCTCTCTGCTTAGGAAGGAGAAAATGGAATGAAATTGACCTATACAAGACGGAAGCTCGCAATGGTATTGAGTTTACTATTGCTCGCGGGGCTTACAGGCTGCGCGGAGGTGTCCGGGATCGTGTCCGAAACTGAAGCGCCGATAGCCGCTGATACTTCTGTGCCGGTAACTCGCGCGGAGACTGTGGCGCCCACGGAGCCCGAGCCGCTTAAACCTGCGATATATGTTATCGGCGTGAACGCTATCGTGCAGCGTGAGGGTGAATGGCGCGTTCTTCGTCTCGACGAAGCTGCGGAGGTCAGTATCATACCTCTCGTACCTGAAGACATGGTATTCGACCACTGGGAGGTAGACGGGATTGCAGTGGGCGGCGGCGAAGGCGGCTTGAAGATGAACATATCCGAAACCACCGTAGCGGAAGCTGTATTGCGGCCAATGAAGAAGGTCGTCTCGTTGAGTTCATCAATGCAGCTTGTCAACGAAAAGCGTAAGTCCAAGGGAGATAACTTCGATGAATTCGAGTTTGAGTTCGATTATGTGGGGTTCGATGGGTCGGTTATGTCCGGCGGTAGCGTATCGCTTTCGGTGGAGGCAGAAATCCCCGATGATAAGTCCATGGACTACTGGCTCATCAACGGCGTACCGTATTTCTTCGGCGGTGAAATAACGGGTTTCACGGTAATGGGTCTTGATTCTGCCATGGTATATGAAGCCGTACTCCGCAATAAGGATGCCGCGCCCACCGTCCCGGCATCAAATCCGCCCGAGACCGCTGTACTTGTGCTACCCGTTGATCTGGACGGAAGTGTGAGCTCCGGTGAAGGATATGAGCAGTACGCAGTGGGCGTGAACTGCACGCTGAATGACGTTGCGATGCTGACGCTGAACGGCGAAACAGAGATTATTGCAAAAGCCGCTCCCGCCGAGCATGAGACGATAGACCATTGGGAAATAGACGGTGTGCGCGTCGAGGGAGTAACCGACAGCACGCTTACTTTTATCGCCGGAAACGCCACCATAGTGCGGGCAGTCATGCGCGAGCAAAGTATCGTTAAAACTGAAAACGCCTATATGCAATTCATCGACGCTAACGGTAAGCCGGACGGGGGACGCTTCCACGAGTTGATGTTCGACGGCGAGTATGACGCGCTCGGCGTGACCATGCCTGGCGGAACGGTAACGGTGCATGTGTGCGCGGAGACGGTCAAAGGAAAAGCTGTACATGGCTGGCGCGTGGACAGCGTGGACTACTATTTGAATGCACGCATCGACAGCTTCGTTGTACAAGGCCTTGACAGCACGACATTGTATGAACCCATATACTATACGATTACTGTGTCTACACCGAATCAAACGTCTGAATCGACTCCGGAACCTTCACCAACTCTAGAGCCTACTCCCCAGCCTCAGCGGGATGATGACGATGATGATCCGCCGTCTCAACCAGACCCGCCGACCCAGCCCGATCCGCCGTCTCAACCAGACCCACCGACCCAGCCCGATCCGCCGTCTCAACCAGACCCACCGACCCAGCCCGATCCGCCGTCTCAGCCCGACCCGCCTTTTGATCCGGGCGGCGGGTATGTCGGTGGCGGAACGATTGCAGACTAAGCGGGTATGATAGTGGTCGTTAATCTACATACTAAAACTTCAAAATGGAGGAACAAATATGATTAAGAAGAGCATGTGCCTGCTATGTGTGCTGATGCTTCTTACAGGGCTATTATGTGCCTGCGTCACGACATCTGAGCCCATTGCCGAATCACATACAACTGAGCCGTCAGCAACAGAGGCTGCCATGCAACCATCCGCTGAATCTGAACCGCCGATAGAGGTATCAACTGAAGTAAATCAGCCTCCTGAGCCGGATTTCGTGGAGCACGTCTCCATACAGTCTGCGTTACCGTCTCCCGGCGACGCCACTGTCACGCTGACCGGCGATGAAATAGTCGACCTTACCGGAATCCCGCTTTCGGGGCGCAAGGAGATCATCCTTAACGGGCATACGCTGACGCTTACGGGCGCTTACGGCGTATCGGCAGACGCAGTGCTGGATATAAAGCCGGGCGATGGGGCTGACGGCGGCACGCTCGACATGACGGGATTGACCTTCGATTTCGGCTTCCTTGACGGAGAGCTTCCGCCCGAAAAGGCGCTCGTAGAGATACGGCCCGGCGTGACGGTAGCCGAGCCGGAGTATCCGGAAGGCGTAAGCATAAGGGAGTTCCCGGACGTGCTGACTGTCATTCAATGCGACTGAACACATCGACCATAATGGAGGAGAACCATGTTTATGAAAAAGGGAATGATATACCTCTGCGCCCTTATGCTCATACCGGTACTGCTCTGCGGGTGCAAGGCAAAGACCGAATTGCCGAGATGGTCTTTTGGAGTGGAGGGCGTGGGCACGGAAGTGTTTTCATCGTTTGATTACGCAAAGCTGGATGAAACGAGCATAACGGTGACACGGCCGCAGGGCGGTGCCGTAGAGGAATTCCAAGGCGTTCATCTGAAGGATGTGCTTGATTACCTGGGTGTATCCGATTATTCGTCCATAACGCTGACCTCGCGCGACGGTTCTTCCGTCGAGTATATGCTGGAGGTCATAGAAGAACCGGCCACTCTCCTCGTGTTCGAGGTGAACGGCAGGACACAATGGGAAAATGGCGTTGAGATAGTCCAGGTGGTTTCGGGAACCCAAGCTGAAGATCAATGGTTGTGGAACCTAAAGACGCTGACCGTCAATCCGTGAATTTACGCTGTGTACCCAATTTATAGTCGGCAGTGAGTATCGCTCGGCTAGGGTGGCCGCTTTTCTTAAAGATGTTGCCAACATGGAATTTGACGGTGCTTTCTGTAATATAGAGTGCCCCAGCTATCTCAGCGTTAGACATACCCCGTATGATGAGAGAGAATATCTCTCGTTCCCGTGCCGAAAAGCCGAATCGGGCAACATATTCCTCAAAGCGCTGTCGCTCCAATTCCTCGGAGCTTGCTACAGAAGCATAGAGCTTTTGATAAAGCATGAAAAAGAGCGCGATCAAAAGTACAAAAACGATGCCCGAGATAATTATGAGAGGCGTACCGTTGAACAGCTCCGCGCCAAGCGTACCCGCTGCTTCCCCGAGGCGTCCGAATAGCAGTCCAAATACGGCCAGCGCGGGCATTGCCCTTTTTGCGGAAATGTCAGAAAAAACAAGTGTGCGGTATGCAGACCAGAAGCCAAGAAACAGGTAAGCGAGCATCCACATAGCCGTTTCTCCGGCGGCGTTGCTTCCAAGCGCCAGCGCGCCAAAGGGAAACGCAAGCGCAGCAAGGCAGCATATCGCACCCCACCGGCGATCTTTATCGCTGACAAGACCTGCAACAATGAGACCCACACCGTATAATGCACGTGTGAACTCGATATATACGCTGTCCGCCGCGCCCTTGAGCGGGAATGCGAAGCCAAGTGTGTTCTGTGCCGAAAGAAGAAACACCACTGACGCAGTAAGTAAAATGACATTTTTGCCAAAGCCCGCTCTTAGATTATCTGTGTTTTTTTCCTGAGTGGACGGCGGCACAAGGCGTTTGAGTAGAAGCAGCGATAAGAATGCAAGCGCGGCAATCACAAAAAAGCTCTCGCTGTGCCAAAGAAACCGGCTACTCATCGGCATGGAAATAAGCCATGTTCCAATGCATCCGAAAGCATATGCGCCGCCAAACACAATGCCGCGCCGTTGCTGCGGAACATCAGTCGCAAGTCTTGTAAGGTAGCAGCCTGACAGGATTCCTATGGCAAGATTGAGAAGTAGGCCGGAGATGATGGCCGCCGTGAGCGAGGATGAATAAAGTGCCGTAGCCGTACATGCCACCGCGAAAATCGTAACGAAAGCCGGAATCCTCTTGCCGGAAGCGATTACGGGACATTTCGCAAACATTACGGCAACGATACCTATACCTATAGCCTGACACACATAGTAAGCCCCGCAGGTTATCAAGTTTACCACGCTTCCAGGTAGCATGCTAAGCAGTCTGTATGCCTGAGCTATATATGCGGTACCAGTCCATAAAAAACTGATGCCGATGAGAGCGGTAAAATATATGTTCTGAGAAGTCGTATTGATGTATTCGTCTCTTGACATAGTTGATCTCTCCTACCGAGATTTCATACAACAATTATACCATAAACGTCAGTATCCTCAAAGCCCGCACACCCCCGATTTTGCTTGCCTATACTAAAACTGCACCATGATTTCCGTCTCTTGTACTCTTTCTGGCCTGTATCAATATGAGCATTGATATTATTCTGTTGGCAATGGAGGTGCGATTAAGTGGCGGTGACGAGCAAAACTTTTATGCTTGATAGAAGCATTGTGATCAACGCACTATACGATACATTTGAGGCTCTGGGACTATACTTAATAAGCTCCAATAACTCACGGGGCACACTCGTAGTTTCCGATATATCGCGCTCCGGTGAACTTCGTATCGCACTTAATGCGTCGAGCGATCCTGAGCAGACGCATGTAGAGATTTATGCTAGCGATTCGGGCGCAGAACTGGCGGATGAATGGGGTGAGGTCGTATTAGAGGAGCTTTCAGCAATTATACAAAAGGCGCTTTTGTGTTCAGGTAAGGGAATTCATGATTAGCCCTTTTGCGCGCTTGCTCATGCTTCTGGTGTAATCAAGTAGCGCGACCAAGGCAAAGCTTTGTCGCAATTTACTCGCAAAAGGTACTGTATAACTAATAGTGGAATCATTAGCCTGGCAACCCGGCTCCAACAAAAAAAAACGGCCGGATGGGCAGGCGCTTTGTGATATGCAAATCTCTTGTGCTCCTCCTATCCGCCGGGTAGGAGGAGTCTTTGGTGTCAGCCATCTGCATGCAATCACGGCGAAAACGCCGTAAACGGTAACCAGCTAAGGCTAAAAACACTGTCGGGTACCGTAGGGCAATAGCGAACTCCGCATTTCAAGCGGATAAACGCGCACAGCCCAACAAGGAACTGACAGTACGAATTGAATATGCGCTTAATGATTTGGTATACTCTATCTTGAGATACTGTATCTCGACTCGAAGCCACAAAATCTGCAACTCTACCGGGAAACGTGCGCGGCCTTGGATGGTAGAATCAAAAAACAGCAGGTGTAAGCTGCGGACAAAGGAAAAACGAAATCACGCGAGCTGCGTTGCAAAACAACGCGCTTGTGGGTGTAATAGAGAATAAACGGCGCACAACCGTACTACACCGGCAGATTGAGTGGGAGGATGTTGGCCATGAACGGCGATATAAGAGCAATTTTGAAGGAGGACATCGAGCAGTTTTGTGACGCGCTCTCGGAGTTAGAAGTCTATAGCTTCCCTCTGGAGCTACAGCGCCGCATGCAGTTGCTGCGGCTGTCCTCTTCCATTCTTGCTGAACGAGCCGGGGTCAGCCATACCATCGTAGATAAATGGCGCAAGGGCAAAGCCCGACCTAACGGCAAAGAACGCATGAAGGAACTCGGCATGGCACTTGGCATGGATGCCACGGAACTTGATGCGTTCCTGTACCGCAACGGATATCCAAGGTTGTACGCCAAGAACCCGCTGGACAGCGCCGCGAAGCTCCTGCTCCTGAACAGCGCAGGGCGCACGGATGTAGTGGATATGTACCGTGAACTAGTAGACCGGCTTGGTCTTACGGATTATGCTCTACCGAGGGAAGCGGCGCCGCTCAAAACAAGTGTGCTGAGCGAGGGACTCATAAAAGCAGCCGAGCAGGGCCAAATCAGCGGCTGGTTTCGCGTTCATGAGATGAACTTCACCGGCGACGCCAAGACGCATTTGCCGGACCTGCGGATTATCCGGTACATATTACTGTATGTCGGCGAATCCACCATTAACGAAATGGCCGTGACGGGCGAGCTGCCGATAACGCTCAAGAATCTGCTTTATCCACTTGCGGGCGGCAAGGCGGTGCATGTGCGTGGTCTTCGTGATAAGCTGATCGCATTCGGTCTGTACGCAAACATGACCGAAGATGAGATCGACGTGATGCTCGAATATGCCAAGCTGCGCCCTGTCTCCGACCCCGCTTCCCGTGCGGATCTCGCGGTGCTCTTCGCCCTTCGGGAAGCGCATGAGCGTTACCCGCTCTACGAGTCGGAGAATCTTGAACGCATCGTGCGCCGGCTCGCCGATTCCCCGGAGCCATATGAGCAGACGCTATTGCCGGAATATGAGATGCGGCTCCATAACGCGAGGCAACGCGCCGCGTATTACGAGGCAAACGCCAATACCCCTGACGCGCGGCTTTTCGAGAAATACTACACCTCGTATGCTGATCGCGGCGTCATGGATTATGTGCGCGATATCCTTCGCCTGCTTTGCGAGGAGAAACGACTGACTGAGGCAGAGATAAAACCCATATCGGAGCTGATACGGCGCGCGTCGGTCACATCTGAATGGAACACGAAGGGAGAAAAACTATGGAGTTGACCAAGGCTGCGGAGGCTTGTATCTCGCAGGCGCACATACAGCGTTTGAGTGCGGAGCAACATGAGGAGCTGTGCGTGGAACACATATTCTTCGCGCTGTTGGCGCTTGCACGTTACCTTGATCCACCCTTTAACAAGCCGGAGTATGTGGAGGAAGGCAAGGCGGTCCGCGCATATCTATCGCCCAACGTTCGCAGTATTGAGAGTGCGTCATGGGAGCTACGCAAGACCGCGCGCAACCCTTTTGCGGGATATGTGGACGCTGCCGCGGTCATTGGCCGCGCCGCAGAGATAGCGGGGAACCAGGGAAGCGATCTCACCGCGCTGATGCTCGCCAAAGCTGTGATGGAGAGCCCCACGCCCACTATGCGTGCCGTTTGCGATTTCTTTGACCCGGAATATGTCCGCGAGGATGAACGCTACCGTGCTGAAGATGACCGCTATCGCGCGGCACAGGTGGCGGAAGATTTGCAGAGAGAGTTTGAGAAGCTCCGTTCCGAACCCGAGAAGCCTGCGCCCCAGCCGAAGGAGGAAAGCGACCATACCCTATCCCAGCTTGGCGCGCTGCTTGCGATGCTGGCCGCGCTGGAGGATAAGGAGCATGAAAGCCTAAGACAGAGCGTGCGGCATAGAAACAAACCTAATATGCCGAACGGGCCCCGAATTAAGCGCCGCACGAAGATAGGTTTTATCACATTCCGAGGCGGTGCTGCGGCCGCTTTTATCCAGTATTTCTTGTACGGGCTGGCGATTCCCCTGCTTATACTGTACGCCATAGAACGCCTTACCGGAGCAGTTACGACGCCGCCCACGCCCCTTATAGGATTGTTGATCGGCGCTTTCATCGTATTCTCGGCATTCAACCTTGTCCGTGGCGTCAACAAGCTGTTGGGAGCCGTAAGCAAGGCGTTGGGGCATACGCTGGATCTCACATCGGACTGCCTGCTGCTTTATGGGCTTGCGGAATGCGCACGACTTGCATATTCGATGCCGGAGATGCCGATATGGCTGCGCGTGATCGTGTGTGTAGGCTCTCTTCTCGTATTGCTCGTAGGCTCCGCGATGTTCAAGTATCTTGCGGATCAGGGCGACGTAACAAAGACCAAGATCATGTTCCAGAATGTCGAGGGTACGCCGGGGATGATATTCTTCCGGTTTCTCACAAAAACGCTGGTACTGCCGGCTTTGGTTGCGTCTGTATTCTGGATATTCCGCATAAGCGCCCCAGTTTGGCTTGTGAAGACGCTTTGGATACTGGGTTTCCTGTGGGCGTTCAATATTTTGACTACCATGTGGACCTGTATGGCGCTCAGGTTTAAGGCCTCTACTCGCCGACACAGAGGTGAGAAGCTCGTAGGTTTTTTAGGGGCGCTGCATCTGTTATGGGGCGTACCCGCGCTTGTGCTGTTTCTTCACTGGCTGTTTTCCTGGTTCCCGATGAAAACGTGGGTCATCGTGGCGCTGAGTGTATGGGGTTTCTTCGCATTGATACTCGCGGCGCTGAGCAGGAGATCGGATACGGGAGTGCTCTGATGTGTTTGAAGAAGCGCCGGACAGCAGGCGCTGAATACGAGATAGAAGGAGGAACCGTTTATGGGCGGTAAGATAACGCTCGAAGTCACGCGCGGCGCGCTCGCAGGGCAAAGGTTTGAGTATGGAGAGAAGACGCGCATATTCATAGGCCGGCAGGAGGATTGCGGCATCGTACTGCCGGAAAGTACGGTTTCCCGTTATCACTGCGTTCTGGAGATCACGCCGCCCGAGGTGAAGTTGCAGGATTTCGGCAGTCTGAACGGCACGTTTTTGAACGGTACGAAGATCGGCGGGCGTGGCAGGGAGCAATCCTGGGAGTCTGCAAAGGATGAACGGCATGACGAATACACGCTGCGCTGCGGCGATGTGCTGGGGCTTGGCAGTAAATGCGAGCTTCGCTGCATGATAGAGGGCGGTGAGGTCTGCGCGAGCTGCGGAGCCGCGCTTTCCGACGGCATATCAGGTAATGAGACCGTACCCGAAAGCGATGAACGCGCGTCCATGCACTATAACTCAGCCCACGAGCGTATCTGCGAGGACTGCTATTTGGCCGCCGAAAAGGAACGGCTCGAAAAGCGTATCGCCGAAAAGAGAGCGGCGGAAGAAGCGGATAAAAAAGCCGCCGAGGAAGCGCGACTCGCCGCCGAGAGAGCGGAGCGGGAGCGTAAAGCCGAGGAGGAACGGAATAAGGAGCGTCAGCGGCAAGCCGTAAAGAAGCAAAAGCTGGCTCAGGAAGAAGCTGAACGCAAGCGTGAGGCGGAAGCCCGGGAAAGGGCTAAGGCTGAGAAAAAGCGGCTTGAGGATGAGGCTCGCGTCAAAGCTGCCGCAGCGGCCAAGGCCGAAGCCAATCGGAAAGAAGCAGAACGTTTGGCCGCTCAGCTTGCGGCGCAGATCGCTGAAAATAAGCCCAAACAAAAGGAGTGCGCGGAATGCGGCAAGCCCTTTACCCCTACCGCGCCGGATAATAATCTTTGCCCCGACTGCCTGACCGACCGTGCAAAGGTGCTTGACGGCATTTTGAAAGCCATGCTCGGCGATGGATCGGCACGGGCTCGTGAGCAAGCTGTTGGTCCCGCACCCATAAAGGGCTATCAGAAGGTCAAACTGCTCGGGAAGGGCGGCATGGGCGAAGTATGGAAGGTACGTGACGAGGATACCGGGAAAACCTATGCGCTCAAGACTATGCTACCCGCTGTCAAGGCCGACGAGTCCGCCGTAAAGCTGTTTCTTCGTGAAGCCGGCATTGGTCAATGCCTGAAGCACAAGAATGTGGTCGCCACCTATCAAGCGGGCTGCGAAAACGATACTTTTTATATCCTCATGGATCTGTGCGAGGGCGGAAGCGTGGACTCTCTCATGGAGAAAAAGGGCGGAAAGCTCTCCATCGAACTGGCAACATGGATCATGCTGCAGGTGCTTTCGGGACTCGACTATGTTCACAACATGGATGTTGCGGTGGAGATTCAGAAAGGTCTGTTCCGCGGCACCAAGGAAACGCAAGCAAAAGGCGTGATCCACCGCGATTTTAAGCCCGGCAACATCTTTCTTTCCGATGCCGGTGATAAACCGACCGCGATGGTAGCCGATTTTGGTATGGCAAAGGCCTTCGATGTCGCGGGTCTTTCACGGATCACCAAGACCGGCACCGTCATGGGTACGCCGGTGTTCATGCCGCGCCAGCAAGCCATCAATTTCAAGTATGCCAAGCCCGAGGTAGATGTGTGGGCGGCGGCAGCAAGCTACTACAATATGCTCACAGGCGCGTTCCCGAAAAACTTCCGTCCCGGTAAGAATGTGTGGCAGATTATCGTGACCGAGCCTGCCGTACCCATCCGCGACAGAAACTCAGCTATCCCGCAGTCCGTAGCGTCGGTCATAGACAAAGCGCTGCGCGAGCAGCCTGAAATCGGTTATAAAACAGCGGCTGATCTTCGCAGGGATCTCGTCGCGGCACTGCCAAGCAACGTGAAAAACGCGGTTAAAGGGGTGCTCTGATGAACAGATTTGATGGGTTCGACTATGCGTTCCGCTTCGCGGGGCAAAAGGATATCGGCAGAAAGCGCGAGAGCAATCAGGATGAGGCCGTGCTTTGTCCCGAAATCGGCTTTTTCGCCGTGTCGGATGGCATGGGAGGCCTTGCAAACGGCGCAATGGCATCGGCTTTTGTAAGTAAATCAATGACGGAGCTGATGACCATCTGCGCGAAAGAGTTCCGCGAACACAGGAGCATTGAGCTTGCGACCGAGGCATTTCGGGAAACCGTGCGCATGATGAGCGATAATCTGTTTGATGCTGGCAACACCGAAAAACGCATCACCTACGGCGCTACCTTCTCAGGGGTGTGGCTGCTCGGTAATAAGGCGGTGTTTGTCAACTTAGGAGACAGCCGCGGCTATCTGTTGTCCCGCTACAAGAAGCAGCCGCGCCAGATCACGGAGGATCAGAATATCGCCGGAATACTGGTCAGGCAGGGGGAGCTTAGTCGCGAGGCTGCGAAGGATCATCCGTCAAGCTCCCGTCTGACGGCGTTTGTCGGCATGAAGCCTCCAGCTGAGCCGGAGGCGTTCACGGTCGAGATACATCCCGGTGACCGCATCCTCCTTTGCAGCGACGGTCTTTACGGTGTGGTGGGCGAGCGCGAGCTTGCAAGGTTGATGCGTGCGAGTCAAAATCCCAAGCGGGTGTGCCACAAGCTTGTAGATGCGGCCAACGACAACGGCGGACGGGACAATATTTCAACCGTTTACATTCGGATATTCAGTTAGGGGGTCACATGATGGCAGGCAGCGACAAAACCGTATTCGACTCCGGCGCAACCGTGCGAGAGAATTCCTCCACCGTATACGAGGGCGATACGACAATCAAAGAAAGCTCGGCTACCGTGCCTGACGGCGGCACGACGTTTCTTGACGCCGCCCTGTCCGATGCGGCGGAGCGGACGGGCGAAGTTCCTAAGTCCAACGATTCTATCGTCAAGGGAGCAGCAATACTCGACACCTACACCGTGGAAACCGACGCGATAGAGGGCGGCATGGGCAGCGTATGGAGGGTTCACCACAAGGGCTGGAACGTGGATTTGGCCATGAAGCGCCCGCAGCCGCAGTACTTCTCCACCGATAAGAGCAAGGCCGACTTCATACACGAGTGCGAGGCGTGGATCAGCCTCGGTCTTCACCCGAATATCGTGTCCTGCTACTATGTCCGCGAGATCGGCGGCACACCGACGATCTTCTCCGAGTGGATGGACGGTGGAAGCTTGGAGAGCGCCATCCACAAGGACACGCTCTACGCGGACAGCGAGGCAGAACAGCAGGAGCGGATCCTCGATATCGCCATCCAGTTCGCGCGCGGTCTGCACTACGCGCATGAGGCGGGGCTTATCCATCAGGACGTGAAGCCCGATAACCTCCTGTTGACCAAGGAGGGCGAAGCAAAGGTTGCGGACTTCGGCCTCGCAAAAGCACGCGCTGTGTTGACGCAGCTTGAGGGTGCGCCCACCATGAACGAGAGTGCCGGGCAGAGCCTGGATATGGACGGTGGTAAAACAATCATGTCACCTTCGGGCGCCTACACTCCCGCATACTGTTCCATGGAGCAAATGGACGGCAAAGAGCTGACCCGCAGGACTGACATCTACTCATGGGCGGTGTCGGTGATGGAGATGTACTGTGGTTCACGGCTCTGGACTAACGGCGTGGTGGCGGGTCTTCACTGCCGCGGGTATTTTGAACAGACGCGCATACCGATGTCGGAGGCGCTCAAAGAGCTACTTGAAAAATGCCTTGCTGCGGAGCCAGAGAATCGACCCCATGATTTTACAGAGATTGAAGCAAGGCTGCATGAGATATACAAGGCAGAAATGGGCATTGACTACCCCCGCCGCGCGCCTAAAGCAGCCGCTGATACGGCGGATTCGTTAAACAACCGAGCGCTGAGTATGCTGGACTTGGGAAAACCCGATGAGGCGAAGAAACTGTGGGGCAAGTCATTGTCTATTTACCCAGACCATGTTCCTTCCGTTTATAATCATTTAATACATCAGTGGTTCGACTGCGCCATAGACGACCTTGAAGTGATAACAAGACTGAAAAGGCTCAATCAAAACTTGAACACTCCAGAAAGTGCTGGGGCACTCAGACTTGCCATGGATTGTCGCGGAGTGGATGAGTATGTAACAAGTATCAGTTATGATGCCGAAAACAAGCCGCAGAGTCTGGAGCTGCGATCATCGCATCCCGGGCGTCGCTGTACGGATGTTTCGGGAAAATATGATCTGGAGGCTATGGGCAGCAAAGCGACGTTGTGGGAAAACGCTACGGGTCGTTGCATACATCAGATCAACATCGATTTAGGCTACGCTGTTGGCTTTTTATACTATGACGCGACAGAACACACCGCTCTGTTTGGAATCGACCCAAAGTTTGGTATACCCTCAAGCGTAGTTGAGCGTCCCGGCAGCATGAGGCTGTTCGATATGCATACCGGGCGATGTGTACGGACTTTGGCGGCGGGCGTATCGGAGGAGCTCCCCATAAGGAACCAGAAAGATCACATGTTTGGCAGCGCGAAACTGGCGCCCGACGCTGCATGTTACTTCTATCCAGACTACTACAATACGACCATTCGATATCGCCGCCCCTGTATGACCATTGCCCAGCCCCAATGGCTGCTCTGCCGTGTGCAAAGCTATGCCGGAGCACAGGAAAGCCAGCGTATACTACAAAGCATGATAGGGTTAGCAAAAGAGAAGCTGGCGCAAATGCAGATTGCAGATTCTATTCAGGCCATGGACAAAGGCTATGACGCCGCTGCTGGAAATGTGCCAGAAGAATTGCGGAGGCTTAATGCGGTGGTGGGCAGATACTGTCGTATCTCTGGAATACGCACCATAACGAGCGCAGATCATATCGGTGAACCGCCTGATGAAAGACAGATATCATCGGGCAAGACCGTGCCGATAATCGAAATTGAGAACCCGGAAAGTACCAGCTCGCGCAAATATCCATTCATTGAGATATGGTCCGAAGGTAAAAAGAAGCGCTTGCATCGTATCCCATTGAAAAACGAGATTGCTGTATATCCCTCTTTTCGCTTTTCTCCAGATTTTCGAATTCTTTATTGTGTGGCACAGCGAAGTAAACAGGATGTATATAATTATCTGTACACCATAGACATATCTTCCGGCGAGGTCGCCGCAGACCAATTTCAGATATCTGGCAATAAGGTATGGTGTGTAAGCCCTGACGGGCACATCGTCGTCACAGGGGATTATCGCGGACTGTCCTTCTATTCCCTCGCCGATGGAAAGAGAATCGCAAACTGTTCCATTAAGGATAAGGATTCCGTCAGCATGGGCTATTTGAGAGGCGTATGCTACCGTCCGGATGGCAGAGCTGTATTCGCGCATACAAATAACCATGCTATCGTCATGGTGGATTTGCAGAGCATGACTCAATACGTGGTGCGCGAGGATGAACTTGTCCGCCCCGGCGATGACAAACTGGGTAACTGGCTGTACAAAGGATTGTCAGTGATTGGCAACGGCAGCGTAGTGTGCAGCGTGGATCGCCTTGCGAAGTTGCCGTTCGATTATACGCAATGGAGCATCGACTACGCCTACGAGTTTCCCGGCTTCACAGACTGGAATGAGGACGCGAGGCCATACCTTGAGATATTCCTCGCATTGCACCCGGGCTGGAGCGACGCGGATTTTAACGCGCTGATAACCGAACTGCAAAATCGTGGTTTCGGATATATCCGTCCCGAGGGCGTACGAAACAAGCTGAAGGAAATGCAGCCAAAGAAAAAGAGCCGCGGTGGTTTATTCAGCAGAAGGATCTGAGGGAGGAACGTTTATGACAAGCGAGGAAAAAACTGTGTTCGACCTCGGTGTTACCGTGTCCGATAGTAGCACAACTCTGCTTGACGCCGCCTTGTCCGATGCGGCGGAGCGGACGGGCGAAGTTCCTAAGTCCAACGATTCTATCGTCAAGGGAGCAGCAATACTCGACACCTACACCGTGGAAACCGATGCGATAGAGGGCGGTATGGGCAGCGTATGGAGGGTTCACCACAAGGGCTGGAACGTGGATCTGGCCATGAAGCGCCCGCAGCCGCAATGCTTCTCTACCGAAAAGAGCAAGGCCGACTTTATCCACGAGTGCGAGGCTTGGATAAACCTCGGCCTGCACCCGAATATCGTCTCCTGCTACTATGTCCGCGAGATCAGCGGCACGCCAACGATTTTTTCCGAATGGATGGACGGCGGCAGCCTTGGCGACGCGATAAAGAGCGGTACCATCTATGCGAGAAAAGAATCGGTGAATATTGAGCGTATGCTCGACATAGCCATACAGTTTGCACGAGGCCTTCATTATGCGCATGAGGCAGGTCTCATTCATCAGGACGTTAAGCCGGACAATCTGCTGCTGACTAAAAGCGGTGAAGCTAAGGTTGCGGACTTCGGTCTGGCAAAAGCGCGCGCTGTTCTGACTGTCTTGGAGAACGACCCTACAGCGGTAGAGACTGCCAACAGCGGAAAAACTATCGTCTCACCGTCCGGCGGATATACCCCCGCCTACTGTTCTATAGAGCAGATGGACGGCAAGGAGCTCACACGAAGAACAGATATTTATTCATGGGCGGTCAGCGTTATGGAGCTTTGCATCGGTTCCAGACCGTGGGCTAATGGCGTTGTTGCGGGGTTTGGCTGCCGCAGTTACTTCGAGGATACGCGTATACCCATTCCGGGGGAATTACGAAAGCTGCTGGAGCGGTGTATGAGCGCCGAGCCTGACGACCGACCGCACGACTTTGCGGATATCGAGGCAAAACTGCAAGAGATCTATCAGCTCGAAACCGGCAACTCATATCCTCGCCCCGAACCGAAGACGGCGGCTGATACGGCGGAATCGTTAAATAATATGGCGCTGTCCTATATAGATCTGGGACGCCCTGAAGAAGCGACTCGGCTTTGGGAGCAGGCGTTCACTATCGACCCGACCCACGTTGAAGCGATATACAATCACACGCTTTATTCTTGGCGCGCCGGGAAAATAATCGATGTTGAAGCGGTGAAAAGGATGCGGACCGCACAAAGCGGTAATGCTTGTCAATACGCTCAAGCGTTGCTACACCTTGAACGCGGCGCCGGAGACGAGGCTATCGAGGTTTTGTCCGGGAGCAACAGAGACGCCGAAGTCACCGCTATCATTGAAGAAGCGCGTAAGGTCGGGCAGCCCGCCCTGCTACAGACCCTTACCGGCAGCACGTTGGCACCGCTCAAGTACGACTATCCAACCGATAAAGGCGCATATACGGTGAGCTTCAGCGATGACGGAACATATCTGTATGCAAGAGATCGCGCGAAGACAAAGAAGGATAGGTTCACATATCATAACGGGCATGTAAACCTGTGGAAGCGCACGAATGAAGGCTTTGTGCAGATACGACCGACCGATCTGGAGCTCGGGCAGGTCAAGTGGAATATGCACATCTCTCTGGAAACAAGACTGAACAAGCTGAAATATGGCATATCGGTCGCAAGCCCCGTTGTGAGAAGCGGAGCATGGTATGTTCAGGATGAAGATGGGCGCGTCCGCTATTCGCATGTATGGAGAGTTCCCAAAGGCCATGAATATCTCAGTATTGATACGTCGGCATCGTTGAATATGCTTGCGTGCGGATGCGATATGAATACCGTGGATGTTTACACGCCGCCGCGGTTTGAGTATAAAGCCGCGTGGATGCTGTGCAAAGTGCGGGCACAAAACGAAGCTGTTGAAAGCGACGAACTCTTCCGTGAATTGGCAGAGGAAGCCGCTCTCGCACTTGATAAGCAGGAAATCCAAACTGCCGCAGAATGCGTTGCCGCGCTGCGTCCCTTGCTTAACGCCGGGAATCAACATGAATACAGGCTCCTTAATGCCAGACTGGGAAGATACTGCGTTCCCGGTTCCCTGTTGACGATCTATTCGGACCCTCTTTGGGAGGCTCCGCCTCAGCCGCGATATGGGTTTTGCTCGAACGATCGGTTTGGCATCAACAGTTTTGATTGCTTTATGGATCGAGACAGCGACAAAATTCTATGGAGCGACCCGAAACGCACCAAGATTCCGGAAGCGGTGCTCTCGCCGGATCAAAAAACTGTTGCATACGGAACTGTACAAGGAGGCAAGACCGCTGTTCATCTTCGCAATATCCTGACCAAAGATGTGGTGTTCACTTATAAGCAAAATGAAAACGTTGGCTCTCTGCAGTTTCTTCCTGACGGGAGCGCAATCCTCGTCGCCCTTCGCGAGTCCATCAGCGTAGTTTTGATTGATTCTCTAAACGGAAAAGCACTGCGGCATTATAAAGGAAAAAAGCCGCACATAACAGTGGATGTTTTCGTGCAAGTGAGTCCGAACGGAACGAGATTTGCTTACGGCAGGATTGGAGATTCAAAGAGCGGCATGGGGGTAATTCATGAACCGTTGAGGTTTGCACGCATCAACGGAGATAAAGTGCTCGATACGACAGAAACGTTGTCAACGTATTACGATTACATACGCGACGCGCGGTTCTCACCGTATGATAGGTGGTTTATGACTAAGCATTTTGACGGCTCTGTTCGCGTTTGGGATATTGAAAAGGGCGGAAAGGACGTACAACGGTTTGACACAGAAGAAGACCTCATCACGCTGATGAGCCGTGGGCATCTGGACTGGCGCTACGAGTTTCCCGGCTTCACAGACTGGGACGAGAACGCGAGGCCATACCTTGAGATATTCCTTGCGCTGCACCCAGACTGGAACGACGTCAACTTTGGTGAACTCATAAACGAGCTTCAAAATCGTGGCTTTGGCTTTATTCGTGCTGAGGGCGTGCGGGCGAAGCTGATGGAAATGCAGCCAAAGAAAAAGAACCGCGGGGGTTTATTCGGCAAAAGGATCTGAGGGAGGAGCGTTTATGACAAGCGAAGATAAGTCAGCATTCGATCCCGGCGCAACCATGCCGGAGAATATCTCTACTGTGCGCGACGGCGGTACGACGCTCCTTGACGGCGGCGCGCCGATCAGCGGAAGCATTGCGTCAGTCTCTCAGGCAATACGAAAGCCATATTGTTAGGGAGGCAAAAAGATGGACCTTTCCACATCCATGAAATTCGTCATGATGCGCGCGCAGGCAGAGGCCGCCGCCGCAAAGAAAAGTGAGGTTTCGACGGAGCTGCTGTTTCTCGGCGTACTAAAGCTTGCGGAGCTGAAGGCGGAGGATTTTGCGCCTTCCTCCCGGCACAAGGCCGAGATAAACGCCGACATCGACGCGGTGAAAAAGCAGCTTGCGGCGGCGGAAATAAGCTCCACGCGCACGCGGAGCCTCTTGCGCGCGGCCATCGCGGGCGGCGCGGAGCTTGGCGGCGAAACGGAGCTGACCGAGTGCCTCATGCGAGCGGCCGAGCACGCTGCAAAGCGCAGGGAGTCCGACCTTTGGGCGCAGGACGTGCTATACGCTATCCTCGCGAAGCCCTCGGATGCCATATTACAGGTCTGCCCGCTGAAAAAGCAGGGCGCGGCCAAAAAGGACGAGCCTATGGACGTGGAATATGAGGCCGTCGACGGCACGAAGGAAGCAGAGGGAAAAGCCGACGAGATGAGCCGGGATTTCCTTCCCGCGCTGACGAGCCGTATCCGGCATATGCGCGCCAAGCTGCTTTCTACCGTCCATGGTCAGGATCATGTGGTACACGCATTCACCGAGGGCATGTTCGCCGCAGAGGTACTGGCCGCATCCGACGAGAAGCGCAAGCGGCCGCGCGCCATATTCGTGTTTGCGGGGCCTCCGGGCGTAGGCAAGACCTTCCTCGCCGAGCAGGCGGCGGAGGCACTCGATATTCCCTTCAAGCGCTTCGATATGTCGAGCTTTTCTGACCATCAGTCCTATATGAGCCTCATTGGCTTTGAAAAGAGCTATCAGGGTGCGAAGCCCGGTACGTTGACCGGATTTGTCAAGGAGCAGCCCCACAGCATTTTGCTCTTTGACGAGATCGAAAAGGCGCACCTGAACACCATCCATCTGTTTTTGCAGATACTCGACGCAGGCAGGCTTGCCGACCGATTTATGGATGAGGATATCTCCTTTAAGGACACCATCATCATATTCACCAGCAACGCGGGACGCTCGCTCTATGAGGGCGACGCCAAGCAGAACGCTGCGGGCGTACCGCGCAAGACGCTGATAAATGCGCTTGAGACCGAAAAGAATCCGCAGACGGGCCAGCCCTTCTTTCCTACGGCCATCACCAGCCGTATGGCCACGGGCTGGCCTCTGTTATTCAACCATCTGCAGGCGCATCACCTTGACAAGATAAGCGGCGGCGAGCTTTCCCGCTTCTGTCAGCTTTTCGAGAAGCAATACGGCATCGAGGCAGGCTTTGACGAGCTTGTTCCCACCGCGCTGCTGTTTCAGGAGGGCGGCGCCGCGGACGCGCGCACGCTGCGCGCCCAGACCGAACTGTTCTTCAAAAACGAGGTGTTCAAGGTGTGCCGGCTTTGGGGGGAGGATAGATTCTCTGCCGCCCTTTCCGGTATAGAAACGCTGCGTTTCGCCGTGGAAACAACCAAGCTTACGGAGGATGTGCGCCCCTTGTTCTTCACAGATGAGAAACCGGAGCTGCTGCTCTACGGCAGTCCGCTCTTTGCCGAGCGCTGCCGCAAGGAGCTGCCGGGGTATATCATCCACGATACGCAAAGCGTGGGCGAAGCGCTGGCCATCGCCGGGGAGAAGGACGTCCGAGTCGTGCTGCTAGACGTTGTGGAGCGAAGCGTACAGAACGCGGATGCGCGCTTCGCAACGATGGAGACCGTTTATGAGGGAGCACAGGGGCTTGTCATGTCGGCCGGAGCCTTCGACTTTGCACCCATGGCAGCGGGCGCTATACACGATGGCAGCCGGCTGTTCCGCTCGCTGAGGGAACGTCTGCCGGAGCTGCCGGTGTATCTCTTGGAAACCGCGGAGTTCTCCATCGACGCCGAGCTGCTCATGAGCTTCGTGCGCGCGGGTGCACGCGGCAAGCTGACAGAGCCGGACGAGGATTTCTCCGTATTCGAGGATCAGCTTTCCTCGATCTGCAGGGAGCTGTATATGCAGGGCGTCGCGGCAAAGATGGCCTCCGAGCGAAAGGTGCTGTACTTCGAGACCGCCCCCAAGCTAAGCCGGGACGGCAAGGAGATCACGGTGCGCCTGCGCGACTTTGCCCTGAAGCGCGCCACCGAAGCCGACGACTCAAGCAGCGTGCTCGACGATGTAGAAAAGCCCAATGTACACTTCACCGATGTCATCGGCGCGGCGGACGCCAAGGACGAGCTGAAATTCTTCATCGACTATTTGAAGAATCCCAAGAAATTCTCCGCACAGGGCTTGAAACCGCCCAAAGGTGTGCTGCTCTACGGCCCGCCGGGTACGGGTAAGACCATGCTCGCCAAAGCGATGGCCGGTGAGAGCGACGTAGCATTCATCCCCGCCGTCGCAAGCGCGTTCGTCACCAAATGGCAGGGCAGCGGCCCGGAGGCCGTGCGGGAGTTGTTCAAAAGGGCGCGTCGATACGCTCCGGCTATCCTGTTCATCGACGAGATAGACGCGGTGGGCAGAAAGCGCGGTCAATCGAACACCTCTCATGGAGAGGAAATGGCATTGAACGCCCTTTTGACCGAAATGGATGGCTTCTCGGTCGACCCAAAGCGCCCTGTATTCGTGCTTGCCGCCACCAACTTCGATGTTGAAGAGGGTCAGGGCGGCATGGGTGTGATCGATCCGGCGCTTGCCCGCCGGTTTGACAGAAAGATACTCGTGGATCTGCCCAACGCGGATGAGCGGGAGCAGTTCGTGCGGCTGTATCTGAGAAAGAACAGGACGCATACCGTGACCGAGGAAATGATAAAGCGGCTCGCCTCGCGCGCTATGGGCATGAGCCCGGCAAACCTTGCCTCCGTGTTCGAACTTGCCAACCGCATGGCGGTCAAGGCCGGGAAACCGTTGGGCGACGCGATACTGGACGAGGCATACGAGCTCACCAAGCACGGCGCCAAAAAGGAATGGGGCTATGAATACCTTGAGCGCGTCGCCCGACACGAAAGCGGGCACGCTTTCCTCTGCTATCTCGGTGGCAATACACCATCCTATCTCACCATTGTAGCTCGGGGTGGGCATGGCGGGTATATGGAGCACTCCGCAAAGGATATGGGACCTCTCTCCACCAAAGAGGAGCTGCTTTCCCGCATCCGCACTAGCCTTGGTGGCCGTGCGGCGGAGATCACCTACTACGGCGAAAAGGACGGCATATCCACCGGCGCGTCCGGAGATCTTGAACAGGCTACCCGCGTAGCGCAGGCTATGATCTGTACTTACGGCATGGACGAGGATTTTGGTCTCGGTGTCATGGGGCAACAGGAGGCGGCAAACAACCCGGAGGTCAAAAAGCGTATCAACGAGATACTCAGCGAAGAGATGCACAACACTGTGGAGCTCATTAAAACCAACAAACACCGTATCGATCGTATGGTGAACGCGCTCATGAAAAAGAACAAGCTGTCCGGCGAGGAAATGGAAGAGCTGTTAAGGGAGGACTAAGCTGCAACTTTAGCGGTAAGCGCAACTGCGGAGATGTAGTACCATCCAAGTATAAAGCACATAAGGAGGAACAGGTATGAAACGGATATCAGCTGTATTTCTCGTTTTTGCGCTCATCGCCGCACTGACCGCTTGCTTCAAGGCACCTACCGCGGGTAAAGAAGAGTCAACTTCTCAAAATGGACCGGCTTTATCGGTGGGCGAGGATTTCAAGCTGGGTGATGAGACCTATGCTCTTGAAAAATGGGTAGCTTTGCCCGAGTATGACACGGATACCAAGACCGGTTATGGACTGTGCTTCGTGCAGGAGGAGGGGATCGCACCAATCGCTATTTCCGGCAGCAGTTACACGAGCCTTATTGACATGAAGCTGGATATGGACGACGGCACGCTCTCCACCAGCAATATCAGCTTTATCGCTGTAGACGACGCACCTGGCTACGCAGCCCGGGTAACATTCGAATTTGCCCTGCCCAAAGCTGCGGCTTTACCAGAGATTGGAACGATCTTCCACATCGGAGCGGATAAGGAGGAAAGAATAGACCTCTCCTCACTGGAGACTCCGGCGGGAGTGCCGTCAGCGCCGCAGGAACAGTCTCAGCCCACGGTAATGCCCGCTGACGATTATGAGGCCAAGAAACTGGCCGGCGAATGGGTGCTCACCGCCATCACCTTCCGTACCCCGGAGACGGATAACGGAATATTCAGCGTGGATGCGACCATGGAAATATCCGAGGGCTTTGAATATGGGCGGAACCTGTCGCTTCGAGAGGATATGACGATGATCGGTCTCATCGACCTGTCCGCGCTGATCGACGCTGTGAACGAGCTGCCCTTCAGCGTCAGCGACCTTGACTTTAAGGACTACTCCGGTTGGAAGTATGCAAATGGCGTCGTAACGCTCACAAACAGCGGCCCTGAGTTCGCGGCGAGCTATGATGACGCAACCGAGGAATTGCACCTTACCTGGAGCGGAACGGTACAGATCGATCCGTCCGGTGAGGTAAGGATGGATATAACAATGGTCTTCAAGGCCAAATAATTTTCGGAGGGAAACAGAATGAAAAGGTTTTTATCAGTGCTGCTCACCATTGCTTTCGTCGCTTCTATGACCGCCTGTGCGGCAAAGTCCACCGCGCCGCCGGAGTCTGAACCTACGCCCGAGTCAATCGTCGAGTTTACCGATCCCCTGCTGGAGGAGCTTGTTCGCAAGGCTATGAATAAGCCAGACGGCGATATCGCGATTGCCGAAGCGGAGGCGGTCACGGAGCTGGAGCTCGGCATCGACTGGCAGCAGGAGCCGGCTCCAAACTCGCAGATCAAGGACATTTCAGGCTTGGAGAATTTCAAGAACCTCGAAAACCTTAATTTGCATTTCCACGCAATAGAGGACATATCGCCGCTCTCCGGCCTTACTAAGCTCCGCTCCCTGTCGCTGGGCGGAAATCCGGTAGCCGATATAGCGCCGCTTTCGAACCTCACCGGGCTTGGTTCCCTGACGCTGTTCAACTGTCAGGCACAGGACTATACCCCGCTTTCAAAGCTGAGCGGCCTGGGTATGCTGCTGCTGGATTATTCAACGATAAGCGATGTGAGTATGCTCTCCGGACTTACGGAGCTTTGGTGGCTTGGCCTTGCAAACACGCAGGTGAGCGACGTCTCCCCCCTGTCGACACTCGCTAATCTCAGGCAGTTGCAGTTGGCGGGATGCCCTATCACCGATTACTCGCCGCTGGCAGAGATATACCCGAATCTTGAAGAAAAAGACTTCGAGATACCGTCCAAGCTGATGGACATATTCGGCGACGAGTTCAATCCCTATGGTATGGACAGTCCGGCAACCGTGTTTGAGGCAAGCTTTGAAAAGGGCTCCGATAAGTTGGAGGGCAAAGCGCGCTTTCTACTCTCCATGACGGGCAGCGGGAATATGTACGCCTGCGTCGCCTATCAGGCGGATGCTGCGGGGCTCTCCGAGGACGAGAAGAACGAGCGTATCAATGAATACCTCGAAGGAGGATTCTGTCAGATACGCGGCACGGACGGACGCATCGTGGATATCAAGCGGGCTATCCCCGAGGACGACCGCTACGAGTATGTGGAGGCGGATGGTCAGCACGGGCAGAACGGCGCGGGCTGTGTGATCGACGTGACATATTTCATAGATGATGTTGATATCGAGAAATACACGCAGCTTGTCAGGGATAACTACAGCGTTGACGCGCTCATGCCTATTGCGGATTTCTTTGATACAAATACAGATTTTGCCGAGTGCGGCATAACTGTCAACGTCTATAAGGACGAAGCTCGTGCCTACGCTGTCTATCATCTTCCCGACGTCATCTCCGTTCAGCAGATCATGCAGGTAAACGGAGATGCCAAATGGTGGGAGTGGGACGGTATGATGCAGACAGCCTTTATGTATGATAACATTGAAAGCAAGCTGACCTTTGACACCGAAGGCGGAGCGATAACCGTTGAGCAGCGTCAAACGGAAATAAGCGCGCAGCCCGCAGCGGAAGGCTCGCTTGACGCGCTTGGCTTTGGCTTTGACGACGCCGGAATGTGCGGCGTCTTTGAAGATCGTGAGCCGCACTATAAGTCCGTCGCCATTGCAAGGCCGGAATGGGGCGAGTTTAACGAGGACTGGAACATCGAGTTTTTTGATACCGATATAAAAGGTTACAGCCTGCGTATCACCTATCACGCCGAGGATGGCCGGTACCACATATCGGTGGATAAGGACGGCGAGAGCTGCGCCTATGACTGCTATCCCGAAAAGGATCAATACGGCTGGGAGTATCCCGACATTGAGACGGTGCATCGGATGTTCGGCGACGCCTTTGATTCTCAGGGCAAGGAGCTGTACTATCCCGCGCTTGCACATTTTGAACAGTACGTGCAGGAGCACTTCGGCATGAGCGTTGACGAGCTATACGCGGCGCCGAAGCAATAAGCACCAAACACTGCAACTTTCTCCGGAAACGCTCGCTTCATCGCGTGTTACGCTGTGAACATAAGTCAACCACGTTATGTTGCGAGCGTTTTTGGAGGTGCTTTGGATGATATACATTACCGGCGACACCCACGCGGATTTTTCAAGGCTGTATCAGGCTCCATTCTCTCATATTGATGAGCGGGAGCAAGGTGCAGATCCGCATTATGTGATTATCTGCGGCGATTTTGGCGGCGTGTGGAACGAAAGCGTGCAGCAGACCGCAGAACTCGATAAGTTGAACGACAGGCCGTTTACCACATTGTTTTTAGACGGCAATCATGAAAACTTCGATCTGCTTGCCACCTATCCCGAGGAAAACTGGCACGGCGGCAAGGTACAGGTAATACGCAAGAACGTGCTGCACCTCATGCGCGGGCAGATCTACGAGATCGACGGACAGACGTTTTTCACCATGGGTGGTGCGGCCTGTCACGACACTTATAACGGCGTGCTGGATATGGATGATCCTGAGTTCACGCAAAAGTATCAACGGCTCAAAAACGCGCGAAAATTCTATCGGATCAACCACCTGAGCTGGTGGGAGCAGGAGCTTCCGGCCGAGCATGAGATCACCGCGGCGTATGAAACGCTCTGCGCATACGGTAAAAAGGTGGATTATGTGCTCAGCCACTGCGCTCCCAGTAAAATGCAAAGGCGAATTCAAGCCAGGATCGGCGACGGCACTCATCCAAAGAACACGCTGACAGAGTTCCTGCAATGGGTGTATGATGAGTGTGAATTCAAGCACTGGTACTGTGGGCACTATCATCAGCCAATGGATATAACGCGCTGCTTTCATGTTGTTTACAAGAATTTTGTGCGGTTAAATGATATGCGAACCATAGACGGAAATTACGAGAAAAGGAATAAGGAGTTTATTGATAGGTTAATTAGCATACTCTCTAATAATAAGCCCGCTGAGTTGTAACACGGGAGGAGCATTGTGATGAAAGTCAAAACAGATGTTTTGCTTAAAAGATTACAGCAAGAAAACACACTAGTGGCAGAATATTAGAACTAACAGTGGTAAACGAGCGACAGACCCGACATCCAGCATCGAGAAATGTAACGGCTGGATGGGCGGGAGTAATACAGCTATTTGTATGTGGCTTCTCCATCCGATTGGATAGGAGGAGTTTTTATCGTTCCCCGTTTATCAGTCATAATGCTTTTCGCCTTATTCCCATAAAGCATAATGGCCGCCAGCTTCCGAGATCAAAGCAGATATGAAAGGTTTTGCCACTCGGAAATCGCTCGGACAAATAAGGAACTGACAGTACGAATTGAATATCACACACGGAGCATGACGGCGTATAAACGCACCGGACATGCTCCTTTTTTACCCATACGGGCGCCACCTTCTCCGCTTCGATTTTTCACATCACGACTGAAACGGAGGAAACACATGATAGTGATCAATCTCCGGATATACTATCCGGTGCTGTATGGGCAAGACGTCTTCTGCGAGGTTCCTGAGCAGGTCAAGCTATTATTGGACGAACTGAAGCGGCTTGAGCATGCGCAGAATGAGCGGCGCAGATACCACGGCGAGTACCTTGAATACCACGAAAGCGCGACTGATGGGATCGTAGAATACCTGTCTTCGGAGGAAGAATATCTGCAATCGTGCAGACGGCAAGAGCTTTACCGGGCCATGTTAAGGCTTCCTGCGAAGCAGATGCGACGGATATATGCCCATTTTTTTCTCCAACTGAGTTTGACCGAAATTGCTCGCGTTGAGAAAGTAAGCATTGCGGCAGTCTCATCTTCGATCACGCAAGGTATTCTTCATCTGCGAAGATACTTGAGTAAAGACTGATAGTACAATGGCGGGCGTTGGCATAGCAGTGTCAGCGCCCGTTCCTTATTCGCAACACCGGGCGATCACATTCTCAATCGGAACAAACGGATCCCGCCAAAACCGGGAGTCAATCGACCCTTCTTCATTATCACCGAGCAGGTAAAGCATTCCGTCTGGCACAATATCTGTGCCGTTATACGTTTGCACCGATTCGCCTGCGATAGCCATTACCCGTTTGACAAGCACTTTGCCCTCGTGACGGAAAACGATGATGTCGCCTACCGCAGGCTCAGAGGACCAGTATGCCGTTCTGTCGGCCAATATGAATGACCCCTGCCGAATCGTCGGCTCCATGGAGCTTGAGGGTACATATCCCAAAAAGAAAAAGACCCTGAACAGCGTCAGGGTCAAAACACAACATAGCATGGGAATAGCCATGCGCTTCATGAGCTTCTTCATGCTTCCGTTTCCGATACGCAGCGCATGAACTCAACGTCTAATTTGAGCGCTTTGCGGGCCTTTGAGATCCATGCGGTGACGTTGTTTGCATCCGTTCCATACATCTCGCCGATCTCCCGGCAGGTGAAGCCCTCGCTCATGAACATCATTGCATCGACGCCTTTGCGGGCAACACCTTTGAGCCGGCCTTGGGCTTCGCACAGGACTTGTCGCAGTTCTCGCGCTTCAGGCGTATCCTTAGGGACATCCGAAGCAGGCTCGTAGAGAAAATCGCTTAATGTCTCCTTCTCGCGGCGATAGGTAGCATAGGTCAGAGCGTTGTAGATCCGATTACGGATCGCCGCATAAGCGTAGGTCGAAAACGCCGCTCTGCCGGGCCGGTATTGAACTACGGCTTCGCATAAACCCATACACCCGATTTGAAACAGATCGTCATAGGAGTAGATACCGGTCGATCCCGGACTGTTCACGCAACGCGAGAGCACAGCCCTTACGAGCCCCATGTTATCCTCTACCATACACTGTTGTTCATTGGTTAGCGTCATGCCGATTCACCTCCAATACTGCGCTGAGGGCGAATGCGGGTTGCACCGTGATTCGCCTGTTGCCTATTTGAGAGGATCGCATTGCTCTGCCGTATAACCTGCTCACAGTAATACTCCCGCAGATAGCCTATATGAGCCTGCGCACGCGGCGCCTGGATCATGCTTGCGAGCCAAGCATACGCCTGATCCTTGGTCATGGTACCGGACAGATAGAGCTTGTTGAAAGCGTCGTGCGCTTCCTTGCGCAGCTTCCTGAGCCTGTGATCGGCAAGGCTGCCGACCGGTCTGTCGGTTCCTTCATGAACGCGCACATACGCGTCACAGGCCGGATACCGGCTGCAAACATAGAGTTTGGTGTTCGCATGGTTCTCTTTATAGATGCCATCCGCCGAGCGCAGCACAACAGGGCTGCCGCAGTATGGGCAGCGCATCGCGCTCATGCCCGGGATTCCCACGAAGGGGTTGCTCTTATTCTTCTTCAAAATTCTCACCAGCCTTTCTGTTGTCTATATCCACCCGAGGATGGATGAGTACAAAAAGCCGGAAGACCCCCAAAACTACATACAGAGTCAAGGTGGCTGAAATAGTGGTGTCGCATCAGCCCATTGACTCTGCAATAATTGGGTGCCTTCCGGCTATTCAATTTATTCGCCGAATTTCCTTAGAAATTCGGCATTTCAATAGGTGCTATGTCGGCGCTTAGCGCCGACAGCTTTGCTTGCGCCGTATGGATCGGCGGTATACGCCTCTCCGTAACTGCTCCATACCCCTCTGGGTATGTGTTGGCGGCCGGTCGACTTCGTCCGCGCAGAAAGCCTGAGCGCAAGCTTATCTACACGGAAAGAGTACCATAATCAGCCCGAAAAGTCAAGCAAAACAGGCCAAAAAGCGCCTATTTTACTGGGTTTTCGCCCATCTCAGTTCTACAGCAGCCAAAGTCGGTTCTACAGATTATTCGTCGTCATCATCGTCATACTCTCGGCGCTTTTTCAGCACCCGCATGACGATGAGACCGCCTACGCAGATGACTGCTCCGCCTATGAACAACACCAACTGGAGCGTCGGGATGCCCTTTTCGGACTCAGCTGCGGGCGCATTTGTTTCGGTCTGTGGCTCTGCCGCGGGTTCAGAGGTCTGATTTGGTTCAGCATCATTGGCCAGAGCGGGTTCACTCGGCTGTACCAGATCCGTAGAGCCGTATATCGGCGGCTCCGTGGGTTCGGCTGCTTGCGTCTCAGGTTCCGGAAGCGTGGGCTCAGGCGGTGCAACCCTGGAATTGAGACAGGAGAGCGTGAAGGTGGAGCTGTCGCTCAGCTCCAGCATCAGCACGCCGGTGTTATCGACTACGATCGTGCCGGGGTATTTGCCTACGTCGGTCAACAGCTCAAACTCCACGCCCGCCCAGTCGGGACCAAGCTGGAGTATCAGCTTGTCTGCGATCGTACTCTTTGTGGGTTCGGCGCCGGGTGCGGCATAAGCTACCTGCGTCCACGGCAGAATGCTCACGGCGCATACGATCAGCGCCATGGCAAGTATAAGCATCTTTTTCTTATAAAGCGTCATTCAAATTCCCTCCTATAAAGAAGTGAGGCCGCCATCAAGACGGCCTCATACACTAGCCCTATCGGTCGCGCTTTGCGCGGCGCTTATCGACTGCGGGCTGCTTCTTGCGCAGCAGATACCACGCGCATCCGCCGCCGCCAACAACGCATACCGCGAGCAGAGCGATGCCCCACCATGGGAAGCCGTCCACACCGGTCTGGGCTGCGGGGCTGTTTTCAACGATATGCGGTTCGGCAGGGTTCTGGTAGGTCTCGGTGATCTCAACCGTGACCAGCTTGCCGTTCACCGAATAACCGCTGGGAGCTTTCAGCTCTTTGACGCTGTACTTGCCCCAAGCCAACTTGGTGAATTGGGCAAGGCCGTTATTATCGGTAGTCAACGTGCCGAGCAGCTTATCGGTGCTGTCGTAAAGTCCAAACTGAGCGCCGGCAAGCACCTTGTTGGTCTTGGCATCCACTTTCTTGATCACGATGTTGGCAAAGGGATCCGTTACGCTGAGCGTTCCGGTGACCACGCCTTTTTCATCTATCTCGAACGCATACGCCGTGGGGTTGAGCGCATAGCCGCTGGGGGCTTTGGTTTCCTTGTAGGTGTACTTGCCGGCAGGCAAATACTTCACGGTCAGCTTGCCGTCCTTATCGGTCTTGCCGTCAGATACCTTCTTGTTTTCGGAGTTATATACCTCATACGCAGCTTCGGCAACGGGCTTCTTATCAGGGTCAAGCTTTGTTATAACGACCACGGTAGGGACATTCACGATCTTGGTATCGCCCGTGACTTTGCCCTCAGCGGTGATCTCAAAGGGGTATTCCTTGACCTGCAGCACATACCCAAGCGGCGCCTTCGTCTGCCTGAGCGTATACTTGCCGGGCTTCATATACCTGAAGCTGACGTCGCCCTTCTCGCCGAGCGTGCCGGCCTGAACCTCTTTTCCATCAGCGCCCACGATGGTGATCGTGCCGCCGGGAAGCAGCTTTTCGGTCTTATCGTCCAGCACCTCCACATCAGTCACAAGAACCAGCGTGGGGTCGTTGGGGATCTCGGTCGTACCACTCACCGTGCCGTCATCGGCCTTGGTAACGGTCCATGTCTTATCGGGCAGCTGATAGCCCGCCGTCACCTTGGTCTGGGTTATGGTGTACTGCCCCGGATACAAGCCATTGATCTCAACCGTACCCTTCTCTCCGGTCGAGCCGGTGAAAACCGTCTTGCCATCCTTATCTGTAAGCTTCAGCTCTGCGCCGCTCAGCTTATCGGTCTTATCCAGCGCATTCACCACAGTGAGGATAATGGGCGGGTTCTGAATCGGTGTGGGCGCCTCATCGTCGTTGTCGTTGAGGTTGATGTCGGTCTTGGGCGTACCATCTGGCAATGCAACTGTAATGGCCTTGCCCTGAAGCACCAAAGAAGCGGACGCGGCCACAGAACTCACCTTGAAGGTCAGCTCCACATCCGTATGCGCGCCAGGCTCAATAGGCTGTGTCAGCACGAGCTTGCCATCGGGGAGCTTGGAAGCGGTAGCCTCAGTGGCGGTGAGCCCTGTGGGGATGTTCAGCGCCACGGTCGGCACCGCGGGCTGGTTGCCATTGTTCGTGATGCGGAGCTGATAGGCGACGGTATCGCCATACTTGGCGGAAACGCCGTCTGCCGCAGGGGTATCGTTGACCTTGGCCAGCTGCACAGCAAGCGCCATATCGTAGGTCTTTTTCACGAAGGGAATGCGGATCTGCGCCGGCCATGTGCTGAATTTCGTGCCATCTATCAGGACAGATTCACCGTCAGGTGAGATGTAGTCGGGATGCGCCTTCGTCACTTCCCAATCGTGCGTGCCGGGGTCGATGACCGCACCGGTTTTGCCTTCGGCGGAAGTGTCGGACAAATCATCACCGTCAAGACTGAACCCAACGCCTGCAAGCGGGTCGCCAGTTACGGCGTCGACTGCTATCAGTTCCACATCCGCACGCACGGTGACATTGCGGGTATGCGTGCCGGTGAGCCCGAGAATATCGGCGACAGAGTACACGACCTGATACACGCCGGGCACGTTTACGTTTACATTGTTGGATGTGATCTGTACCTTACCGCTGAGGTCGCCGTCCTCGGCGTCGGCTGCGCTCACATTGGACTCGGGATCAAACGCTCCACCGCGGTCGATGACCACATCAGGAGCGGTGATCGCGGGTGCGGTGTTCGGCGAGATCTTCAGGGTGAAATATTCAAAGCTCGAAGTCGATATCACGGAGCAGTTGTGGGAAATAAAGCTGCCGAAGGGGCCGTAACCGCTGCCGACGGAATCGTCGATGGCCACGTTGCTGAATATCGCAGTCTGCCCACTGGAGAAACCGGTATCGCTGTATTTGTAGAACGATAATGATCCGGGGCTGACCTGGAGCTTCAAATACCAGGTCGTGCCTGACGAGTATGCGGGCTTGGCCTCCTGTTGGATGAGTGTCACGCCGGAAAGTCCGGTGAACTGGGTCGATGCAAGCGCAGCCATGCTGACATTGGTGAGCTTGTAGTAGCCCACATTGCTCTGGCCGAACAATACCGCATACCCGTTGAGCGTGGTACCGTCCGTGACAGCGTTGAACACGAACCCGCTGCCCTCCAGGGTATGCCAATCCGAATTACCCTCTGTCAGATGGAATGTAAAGGTACGATAATCGCCGTCCTGCGCAGGGCGGAACAGCAGCGTTGTGAACGGGTCGGTGGGATGCCCAGCAAAGCTGACGGTGTCGCCGCTGGCTGTGGCGTGGCCGGCCTTGCCGTATTGTGTCCAGCCCGCGTCGCCATCGGGTGCGGCCAGCGCTTGCATGGGAAGTGCCATGATGAGCAGCAGCGCCATAAGGAGCAGCGGCAGGATGCGTTTGCGAATGAGTTTCATGTGGATTTCCTCCTTGATTTTTGGTAATAGAAAAGCCCGGGGTTAGCCGGGCTTGATCGCATGGAAAACGGCCTGTGCATCTACACAGGCCGTATCAAAATGAGTTTCAGCGTTCCTTGCACGATACCCTCTTGTGCGTGTATTGATTACGCAGAGTAAGGATGCCCGCCGCACCCGCGCACAGCAGCCCGGTGATAACCAGCGCATACCCCCACCACGGGAACGAGAACACGCCGGTCTTGGGGACTGTGGAGGTGTTTTCTACAACGAACGCTTCCTGGTTCACATACGTCGCCGTTACCTCGGCTGAGATGACCTTTCCGGACATCACATAGCCCGCCGGCGCTTTCAGCTCTTTGATAGAATATTTCCCGGGGTTGAGCTTACTGAACACCAACAGGCCATCCTTGTCGGTTTTACCAGTCATGAGGAGCTTATCCTTGCTGTCGTATAACCCAAACTCCGCACCGGGTAATGCTTTCTTTGACGTCGAGTCGACCTTTTTTACGATCAGCTGCACGACCTCATCGGTGAAGCTCGTATCGCCGTGGATCGTTCCGTCGGGCTTGATCTCGAAGCTCATGGTGTTGGGATTGAGCGCAAAGCCCTCCGGCGCAAGCGTTTCCTTGAAGGTGTACTTGCCCGGTGCAAGCGTCATGGTACTGATCTTGCCATCCTTATCCGTGACTGCCTTATAGACCGACTTCCCATCGGCGTCGTAGATCTCCACCGTGGCGCCAGGCACAGGCTGCTTGCCTGTGATGTCGGTCTTGGTGATGGCCAGCTCGATCTTCTGATTCTCCAGCGTCATGTCGCCGGTGACAGAGCCATCCGATTTTACTGTGAACTTCTTGACATCAGCGTTGAGCCCATAGCCCGTTGGAGCTTTGACCTCTTTGTAGGTATAGTCGCCTGCGGCAAGGTATATCACGGCCAGCTCGCCGCTATCATTGGTAATGCCCGAGTAGACCTCTTTGCTCTTGCTGTCAAAGATGGCGATCTCCGCGCCCGGCAGCTTAGCGCCCGTGGCCTTATCGACCTTGGTTATGACCACGCGGGTGGGCGTGTTGACGATCTGGGTCGTGCCGGTGATCTCGCCCTCCGCCGTTACAGTGAAGGTAAACGTCATGTCTGTGAGCATATAGCCGGTCGGCGCTTTCAGTTCGCGCACCGTATACACGCCGGGATGCGGCATGGGGAAAGCAAGCTCGCCCTTATCGTCCGTCTCACCCGAGGCGATGACCTCTCCGGCCGCGTTTTTGACCTCAAGCTCGGCGCCCGCAAGCAGCCTGCCGTCCACGGAACTGACCTTGGTGATATGCACCTGCTTGGGCGCGTTCCTAAACACAAACTCCAACACCTCATCGGAGGCGGCGGTTATGACTGCCTCGTATTCCTGACCGCTCAGCTCAAATCCCGTGGGTGCCTTGATCTCACGAATGACGTATGTGCCCATTGGCAGCTCCGGAGTGACCGCTTCGCCGTTCTTGTCCGTCGTCAGTTCTATGGAAACGCCAAGCTCTTTACTGGATACCTCGAAGACCGCGCCGGCAAGCCGGTAGTCTGCCTCGGTTTCACCGCCGCCGAAGATGCGCTGGAGGAAATTGGGCTCCTCATATCGGTCGTCCAGCTTGATGAGCCGGATCTTGCCCGTGACCAGCTCGTTGACGATGGGATTCCCATCGTTGGCGGCGACACGCACGGTTTCGACAGTCGGGCCGCCGTATGCGAGCATGACCGGATATGCATCCTTGGAGATGATATAGCCTTCCGGCGCAGCCAGTTCTACAAAACGGTACTTTCCAAACGGAATTCTCGCGCTGAGCGCCAGCTGACCTTCCGAATCCGTAGAGCCCACATACACAAGCGTTCCCTTTGGTAGGGCCGCGTTGTTTTCTCCGTGGATGTCTTCGTCCACATACAATCCAAACGTGAACCCTTCGCCGGGGTCTATGCTTATCTTTGCCTCTTCCGAATTAAACTGCTCGGCGTGCTTTGTCAGGGTCAGTTCCACATTTGGAGCGTCGTCACGGATACCGACCTGCGCGCTTACGATCGCGGTGTACTGGTCTTTATACCGGAGCGTAACCGCGTGCGGCTCGGCGTCCAGCAGATACCCTTCGGGCGCGGTCACTTCAACGGCCTCGTACTCGCCAAGGTAAAGCGCTTTGCTGACCGCACTGCCGTCGCTGCCGGTGGTGACGGTGTCGGCGACCTCGCCTGCGTTGAGCTTGAGCGTGCCATCCGGCGTTTTGATGTCGGTCTTGGCTCGGATCTCAAACACGGCGCCTTGCAGCTGGATGTCGGTGTAAGTCGCGGTTTTGACCGTGCCATACTCGGATTCCGCTTCCGTGACGCCGGTGAAGGCAGGGCCGGTCTTCTTTACGGTGATTTTGCCCATGACCGGGGTGTTCGGGCATTCCACCTCTATCGTTTTTCCATCTTTCCCTATGCTGAAGGGGATGGGCTCGGCGTTGAGCAGATACCCTTCGCCCGCCCGCACCTCGTACAAGGTGTAGTCGCCGTAGAGCAGCGGCTCGGGCAGCACCAGAGTGCCGTCGGCTGCGGTTTCAAACACGGTGATGTCCGCCGGTGCGGGATAGAGCTGACGCTGTACGACCCAGACGCCATCCGCGTCTTTGATACGGAACTGAACCCCGGCCGCCGGAATGACATTGCCGGTCTCAGCATCCACTTTGACGATCTTCAGCTCGCTCTTGAACGCCTCGTTTTCCAGCGCGTATGCGTAGACCTTTTCATCAACATCAATGGTCACGTCGATGGGGTCGATCAGCTTATGGCTGTCGATGCCCTTGGTTTCGGTAATGGTGTACGTTCCATACAGCAGCATGTCCGAGATGGCATAGCCGGAAACGTCGGTAGTCAGCGTATCCATGACCTCGCCGTCCACCTTGCGGGTGATGGTGAACTCGATGCCCTGGAGCGGGCGGGTCTCCTTGTTGCTGCCATAGCCAACCTCAGCGTACTTGATGATGCTGATACGGCCGCGAATGACCGTGTTTTCGACAGTGACCGATTCCTCTACGACCTCGACTGTCTGCCCGGCGTACTCTATGACCACCGGGTACTCGGTCTCATAGAGCGTATAACCGACAGGCGGCGTTTTTTCACGCACCACATAGCTGCCAAGGGGAAGCTCGGGGCTTACCACCGTGTCGCCCACGGCCGTGAGCGTGTGCAGCACATTGCCTTCGGTATCCAATAGCTCAAACACCGCTCCGTCGAGCGTCGCCTCGCCCTGCGGTTCGGCTCCGGTCTCAGCGTCCCGCTTGGTGATGGTGATCGTTCCGGTCTGGGGCTTGTTCGGCACGGTGACGGACTCATATACCACCTCGACGGTCTGGCCCGCATAGGCGAGCTCCAGATCGTATTCGGTGGTGTTCAATACAAAGCCCTCCGGCGCGGTCTTTTCCTTTACGACATATGCGCCAAGCGGCAAGAGCTTGCTGACTGCCTTGCCATCGGCGTCGGTGGTCAGCGTATCCACCACGGTATTGCCGCTGTAAACCTCAAACACCGCGCCGGATAAGGCATATTCGCCCAGATCGGCGTCGGCGTTGGTCTTTTGCACCGTGATCTGGCCTGCCTGCGGCTTGTTGGGGATGGAAACCTCGCCATACACAACGGCGGCAGTCTGGCTGCCGTAGGAAATGGTGACGTTCTGCGCGGTTGCGTTCAGCACGAAGCCGTTGGGCGAGGTGATCTCCTTGACGGAGTACGTCCCAAGTACAAGCTCCTTGCTCTCGGCTTTACCTGAAGCATCGGTGGTGATGGTATCCACAAGCGTACCCGCGCTGTCCCGTACCTCAAACACCGCGCCCGCAAGGGAGTGAGCGCCAAGCGAGTCGTCGGCGTTGGTTTTCGTCACCCGTACCTTGCCCATCTGGGGCGTATTGGGGACGGTGACGCTGACGTTCACCACACCGTTCACGGCGCTTGCCGCCGTAATACTGACGGTCTGGTCGGCGGCGGCCACATACCCCTGCGGCGCTGTGGTTTCCCGCACGGTATATGTGCCAAGGGGCAGCGCCTTGCTTTCCCCTGTGCCGTCAGCGCCTATGGTCACGGCATCTACGGCGGTGCTGCCACTATAGATGGTGAACACCGCGCCCGCGAGCGGATAACTGCCCTTCGCTGGATCGGCGTTCGTCTTTTTGATGGCGATGAACCCCTTGATGGAGCTGTTGGTCAGGTTGAGCGTTACGGTATTCGCTAAGCTCACGTTCACCGTATGCACGGTGGGATCGAGGTTATAGCCGCTCGGCGCGCTGACCTCCTGCACATAATACGTCCCGGGATCAAGCCCGTCGAGGCTGCCGTAGCCCCGGGAGTTGGTTGTGATCGTACCGACCTGCTGGCCATACGCGTTTTGTACGCTAAAGACAGCGCCTGCAAGCGCCGCCCCGTTGTCGCCGGTCTTGTAGATCTCGATGCCGCCGGAGTCAGGGGTAATAAGCGTCAAGCGGGCAGTGACGGCGGGTAGCTCCAAGCCGTTACCTACCATGACGACCTTTTGGTCGTCGTTGCTTGGTGCGTACCACGCGTAATTGGCCGTGCTGCGGCTGTCGTAGCCGGTGAAGGTGATACTGATCTGCTGCCCGGCCATGCTGGTGGGAACCGATATGGTCAGCACATCCCCGTCATACCCGGCGTAGCCGGAGACCTGCACGCCGTAGGGCGCGTCGTAGGTATATCCGCCGTTGCAGTTTGTAAGACTCACCCGGGTCTGCCCGACGAAGTAGGAGCCCTGTTGGGTCATATTGATCGTCGATGGATTGACCTCAATATCGTGCTGCAGCGTCGTCCCGTTGCGGGCTTTGTTCAAAAGATCCATCGAATAAGCCCACATGGCCGCCGCCGTGCTGTTGCCGCTCTTGGGCCTTGTGTATTGGCCGCTTCGGGTCAGGTTCGTAAAATTGTACTGCTGAAAGTCCATGCCATACGCTTCCTGACTCTCCGATAACCAGAACCGGATGGCGTTTGCAGTGGCGTATCTCGCTTGTTCGGCGGAAAGTCCGCCCGTGCCGCCCGCGGGGTAGCCGAAGGTCAGTATGGAGTAGATGCCCTGATAAACGGCATACGGGTAAGCTTCAGTCGGATCGAAGCTCGAATAGGTATCGCCCCGCGGTGTGCCGTTCTTATGCTCCAGACAATACGCGACCTCGCCCGTCTGTGTGTTCCAGTGATGCGGCGTTTTCAATGCCTCCCATGCGCCTTCCGAGGAGTAATACTCGTATAGCCGCACGGAGGACGGTTCATCCTCCGTGCCGACCGGAGCATAGGCTGCAAGCGCGGTCAGCGGCAGCGCGCAGATCGTAAGCAGCACGCAAAGCAGCAGCGCAATGAATCGTTTTCTCTTGTTCATATTCCCTCCTGAATGGATAAAGGAGCCGATCACTCAGCTCCTTTGCTTTCTGTAAAACCTGACGCCGGCATATCCCGCTGCGCCAAGAAGCAGCAACGCTCCGATCCCGTACCAAAGCGCGCCGTTATCAACGCCCGTCTGCGGGATGGGTTTTATGACCTCGATCTTGGGCGTACCGGTCGGTGTAGCGGTAGGTGTTGCGCTGGGCTTGGGCGTAGGAGACGGCGTTGGGGTCGGCTTAGGCGTGGGCGTGGGCGTCGGCGAACTCTTTGGCTGGTTCACGATATCCTTCAGCCCGCTGACTATACCCTTATCGCTCACGGCGAGCGTGTATTTGGTGCTGTTCAAAAGATAGCCTTCAGGCGCCGCCGACTCGTAATAAGTGTAGCTCTCGCCGGCCTTCAGCCCGTTTACCGTCACGATGCCGGCTGCGCCGGTTTTGCCCGAATACACCTGCTTTTGTTTGGCGTCCAGAACAACGATGGTCGCGCCCGAAAGGGGATTGCCCTTGTCGTCCACCTTTTTGATGGGAGCGGACGTCGTGATGCGGGCGTTGCTGAAGCTCATCGTGCCGGTCACTTCGCCCGTTTCAGACACGGTGAAGGCGTACTCGTTGTTGTCCAGCAGATAACAAGGCGGCGCTTGGATCTCCCGGTAGGTATACGAGCCGGGCGCAAGGCCCGCAATAACCGCATACCCGTCGTTGCCCGTGGTGTACTGGCCAACGGGAGTGCCGGAGGCGTTTTTGACTTCAATTTTACAGCCGGATAGTCCCGCTCCGGTATCCGCGCCTAGCTTACGGATACGCGCTTCGCCGGTGACAGGCAGCGGCGCGGGGAGCTTTTCGTTGGTGAGCGTCCAATATTCGGGGTTGCCTCCCGTGGAAGACAGCCGCAGCGTATGCCTCGTCTCGTCCAGCGCATATCCATCGGGCGGGGTGACTTCAAAATAGAAGTAGTCCGTATCATACGCAAGCTCCACGTCCGTAACAACAATGCCGTTATCGGTCGTGCCCTGAAAAACCGTTGCGCCGTTTCCGTCAACGACCCGGATCACCGCGCCGTCCAAAGGCGCATGGGTATCCGCGTCTATTTTCTTGAAGCTGATACGCTCGCCTGTCGGGTCGAGTATAACGGGAGGCGCTACGGCGGGCAGCACCAACGCATCATCGGCCGAAACCGTATCCGGCGTGCCGCCTGTGCCTACAGGCTGCAGTTCCGCCGCCTGCTGCGCGTCCGCATGGACATACATCCTGCCGCGGTCGGCATGGGTCAGGGTCAGGGCGTTTGCGGTCTTGGCCTTGAGCGTGAGAGGATCGTCCGGCCGTGCGTCGGTTCGCACAAAGAACGCCTGCCCCGCACGCACAGCGGCAAGTGCCGTGCCATCGGAATCAGTCACGCTCGCGGTCACGCCCTCGGCGTCCACGCTGACCGAGATCGTACCGGCGGAAAGCATGTCGGAGGAAATGCTGAATGGGCCGTAGGTATACGAAGCGCCATTCTGCACGGGTGTGAGGTCGGCAGGATGCTCGATGGCGATGTTCGTGCCGAATATCTTATTACGATAGCCGTCGTATTTCTCACGCTCCTGAGTGAGATATCCATACAAGAGCTTGGCGTCCTGATGCCCCTGGATGAGCTGTGCGCCGATGTACCGCTCAGGGTCATCGTTGATTATTGCCGGCTGATGATGCCACACGGCCTCCTGGATCGTAGCGTATACGATGGTTTCCACCAGCTCGTCCAGCTCCGTGGAAGACAAGCCGCTCTGACTGGCGGCGACCTCCTGATACAGCCGGTCGTAGTCCGCGCCCGCATCGTGCATCATGGCGTCCATGCTGATGGCGGGGTAGCTGTGCTCGATGACCCACAGCATTTTGTCGTACTGCGCGCCGCTTGGCCAAGCTGTGGTGATGAAGTTATCGGTCTGCGTCATGGTCTTGCGCCAGAACCCGTAGACCCAATGGCCGTCGTCCCGGGTCAGTTCATATCCATCGGCGAACCGTGCACCGTGGATCAGAAACTCGATGCGCTCGTTATTGTTAAAAGCGTCCAGCATAGCTTGATCTACCACCGTTGCGGGCAGGAAGGAGAATGCCGTGATGTCACCGTGCGCTGCCATGAGGTCACCGAACAGCGCCGAAGACGCAGGGTCAGATCCATTGGCGGCCGTATCGTTTTTCAAGGTTTGAACGAACAGCGCGAGAAGCGAATCCGTATCGCGTACATACAACGCCTGTTCGCCGGTGTCCGAGATGGCCGCGGGATAATGACGGTTCATATCCAAACAATACGCTGTAAACTGCTGCTGATCCGTTGTGGCGACCCAAATTTTCATGATATTCGAGAGGCCGTGTATCCCGCCGGGCTGCTCCACGCCCGCTGAATCCATGGTGGAGAACACATAGGCACTGAAATCAAGTACCATGTCGGCCTTGGTGTAGACCGTGACTGCTTCGCCGACCTCCGGCACCCTTGTTGGCGTCTGTGCGGTAGACGCCATTGCGGACATAGGCACAAGAAGCTGTGCCACGCACAAAAGCGCCGCCAATAGCGACGCCCATTTGTGATTTTTCATTGTTACCTCCCAGTTGATTTCGTTTACTGTATAAGAAAAGAGCGCCGAAGCGCTCTTAAATCGTTATGTGCGTTTACGCAGACTGCTTACAGCTCACCGCATTCTTTGAGTACCGTTCTCAAAAACTCATGCAATGAAAAATCGGGGTTGTCATAGCATATCGCGCTGTAGATGTTTTTCGCATCGGTTTGCGGTTTGCTGGCGCGTATCGCGTCCGCTCTCAGAATGGCGCTGCGGACATCATCCAGCGTGATTTGGCTCAGGATACGGCTGATAACAGCCTCCTCCTTGATGTCCGCCTCGCGTCCGAGCTGATAGATACGCCGCACGTCCGACACATACGCATCGTTTGCCGTCACAGGCCTTGCGAAGTCCTCTTTATGCAGTATGAGCCATAGATCGAAGTTCACGTTGCTGTATGCGTGATAAACGCTTTTTTTACTTCGCCCTTTTTGCCCCGAACGGTTTAGGCTTTGGCAAACGCGTATGCTTTCCTCGAACTCCGGCTGACGGCCATCCTGATCGAAAAGCGCGGCGTTATCGTATTCCGCAAAAACGAGCTTTTCCAGTCGCTTTGGGCGTCCGATCGTTGTGTTGAAGCTCACGACCCGCTCGGGGAAACGGTTGAGCAGCTTGGAGATATGAGCAAGATACATCTTTTCCTGCTGCCCCTCACAGACGCAGAGGTAGGTACTTCTCTTTATCATGGTTTTGCCTCCTCGGCCGGCTGTTCCAAAAGCCCCGCAAAATCAATGTATGGCAGTGCGCCGTATTTGCCTTTGAAGTAGTTGATCAGATAATTTTGGTCGTTGCGCACACCGGCGGAGCCAAAGTCCGCCAGCGAGTACAGGACGCTGCGATAGCTTTCACGATCCTTTTCAACGAACAATATCTGATCCCTTCTGAACATTTTGTTGTTCAGATAAATGGGATTATGCGTGGTGAATACAAGCTGCGCGCCGGCCTTGTTTACATCGGGGTCGTTGAAAAGGGCGATGATGCCCTTCACCAGCTCCGGATGGATCGCTGAGTCGAACTCGTCGATCACAAACACGCCGCCCTTTGCAAACAGGTCTACAAAGGGTATGGCAAAATCCAACAGCTTGAGCGTACCGCGAGATTCCATCTTGTCGGCCGGCAGCATCACATTCTTGCCGCCAACCTTGTAGAGAGACATCAAGCGCATCTGCGCCGTATGCTCGTCGTCGGTCTTCTTTGACTTGAGCAGGATCTGCTGGGGCCCGAAATCGGCGCTTTTCACGAATCCGTCGAGTATTCTGTTCCACGCGACGAAGTCCTTATCCGGCAGCTCTTCCATAGAAAACATGAGGTTGGTGCTCTTGAGCGTGAAGTCGCTTACGACCACCAGCTTGTTGCGGAAGAAGTCTATGACCATATCCGCGATCTCACTGCTGACGATGGACTTGAACGCATTGGTCAAAAACAGCCGTGCGGGATCGAGGTTCTTGTTGATCCGCTCCTCAAACTCGCCCAACAGTTTTTCGCTGCCGCCCAGCATATCAAGCGCGGGCTTGATCCTTTGGATGCCGACTTTTGTTTCATCGCGCATGAACAGAGGTACAAGCGTCCTTTCGTTCGACATGGCAAGCACCTCTGATATGATCTTGCGCTTTCCCTTGCTGCTGAAGGGATCGACCTCGATTTCTAAATTGTACCTAAAATGCTTGCCTGCGCTTTCAAACTCAATGCAGAAGCTCATGAGCTTTTGCGTGCTGTCATACGCAAACGGATAGATCTCCAGCTCGTTCAGCTCCGGCGTGCCGGCGTCTATGCCGCCCTGCAGAACGATTTCGCGCATGAGCGAGAGCGACATGATGATGTTGGATTTTCCGCTTGCGTTGGGGCCGTAAATGACCGCCGATGGTAAATACCGTTTGCGGCCGCTGCGGATCAGGTTCTCGTTGAGCGTTGTCTGCGTTCCGGCACGCATAGACAGCGTTGCTCCTTCTGCGAAAGAGCGGAAATTACTGAACTCATATTCTATCAGCATACAGATACCTCCCGGCTGAGTAAATCAAGTATTGCGGCAATATCGCATACCGCAATACTATTATACCCAATTATCCGCAAATTAGCAACTCAACTTACGGAAATATCTCAAATCTATTCTCCGATAATGCTGTAGTAGTACATCCCGTCGCTGCCGATGGCAACGCCCACGCCAAAGCTCGTGCAGTCCATGAGCTGTGGGCTATGGTGGACGGAGTTGCGGCCGCGGTTGGTAACGCCGTTTTCACTGCCCATCGCGCCCACCGTTTCGGGATAACCCGAGCCTATATGAGACGCCTTGCACGCTTCGGCCATCTGCCGCGCCCTGTCTTGAGCGATGCTGCAAAGCCCTGAATCAAGGCTGCCGGACACAGCGCCGTTGGCTGCCTTCTCCGTATTGATAGCGTCCATGAACGATGCGCACAGGTGCGTTGCGTCCGTATATCCCGCAGCGGGCGGTTCTGTCTTTTCGGGCTGCGCGGGCGGTTCTTCCGGCGGCGTAGTTGGCGCTTTGGTGGGCGGCGGAGGTTCCGGCGATGACGTCGGCTTCTCAGTGGATTTTTTCGTTGGTTTTGCCGTAGGCTTCTGCGTGGGTTCCGGGGCAAGCGTGGGCAGCACAATCTCCAGAGTTGCCGATGGCTGCGTAGCGGACGGTGTGCGTTGCGGCTTCGAGGTGGGTTTGACCGTGGCCTCCGGATTCAGAGTGCTCTGGGTCCGCGTCGACTCATCTTTCGGCTTCTCCGGTGTGGGTTCTACAGTTGGGGTAGTGGGTGCGGAATTCCGGGCCTCGGGTTGCTCATCCTCGGAAGCTTTCGGAGTGGGTTCTACCGAATGAGGGTCAATCGGCGTATTGTCTCCGGCATTCTGCAGATCCAAGGGCAATTCCGCCGTTTGCGTTGTCGATTCTACGGGTGCGGGAGCGGACTGGGTGTCAGGCGTGCCAGTGCAGCCGGAAACTAAAAACACTACAGTCAGTATGAGCGGTACGATCCATTTCATAAGCATAACCTCCTTTTCTTGATACTGGATAGTACCGCCCACACCTTATATTTACAACGAGCCGCAGGTCTGGATGGTCGAGTAGCCGCGCTGTGCTTCAGCCACAGCCCTATTGAGCATCTCGAAAAAGCGGTCGCGGGTCAACGGGGCGTCCAGCCAATGCGTCGTCCGGTAGGCGTAGCAGCCAATCCCAGTATCGACCGTATGCCCACCCAGAACGCTTGCAAGGTTCAGCTTGTTGACCTTATCCTTGTCATGGATGGAGATCTTACGCTCCAGCCCGCGAACGAGGTAAATGACCATCAAGGGATGCAGCTCGGAAAAGGATATCTGCAAATAGAAATCCTCAAACATCATCATAAGGCCCGCATCGTCCTCGTCCTCAATGGCGAGCGACTGCTTAACCGTGTTGCGGGCTTCGTCGGACAGGTTTTTTCGGCGGCGCTTCTCCTCTTGGGATAGCGCCTGTACGTCATATTCCATGCTCTCCTCCTGATTAAGAATACACAATAGCGCCCCAAAGCCTGAGCCGCTCCAAGTCCGCACCCAGTATCCTGACCGTGACCGGTGAGCCGATGGCAGGGCGCTTACGCTTGGGAAACTGGCAGAGGCAGCTCACATTTTCAAAGGATACGAAAACGCCCACAGCAGTGATCATCGTGACGTTGCCGACATAGATGTTGCCGATCTTGAACCGGCTGATGGCCTGCCTGAAAGCGTCTTCGCCCGCCTGCTTCACGGAGAGCTTGATCTTGATATGATTTCGGTCGCTTCGGTCAAGCTCCAATATCTTCACCAGCACCCGCTCGCCAACGCGGAAATGCGTTGTGGCGTCCACCCAGCGCAGGTAACTGAGCTCCTCCAATGGAACGAACTGCTCGATACCGGCCAGTTCCACAAATGCGCCGGGGCGTATGACCGATACCACCCGCGCTTCGGCGATGTCGCCCTCCTCTAACTGGTGATAGCCGTTGCGGTCGGTATCGAGGTAATACTCGCGTCTGCGCTGGCGCATGGCGTCCAAACGACTGCCGGCTGCTACGTCCGCGTCCGCTTCGATGCCTTTTACCACATAGTCGATCTCAGCGCCCAGTCTGCGGGAGAGTGTCGCGCCGCGATAGTTCTCCGCCGCAGACTCATCAAACTCGAACATCTCGCTTGCGGGGATGATAACCTTGAACGCGCCGTGGTAGACCACCGCATACGCAAGGTCAGGATTCTCATCCATGCGCTCGATGCCTGCGATCGTGCCGGTGATGACGCGACGGCTTTTCATGGATTCGGAAAGGTCGATCAGGTCCTGCCTGCGGCGGGCTTCGGGGGTCAACTCGCTGCGCTGGCCGTCAAGGGATACAACGGTGCGCCTGCGCGGCCTGCGTGTGGGCGGCGTCTCTCGGACAGGTGTGTCCACTGCCGGCTCGTCGAGCTGCGGTGAAGGCGCTTCCTGTAATACCGGCTCAGGTTCGGCCTTTATCGTGCTCCTTCGGGCCCTTCTGGGCTTGGGTTCGGGCGCTTCCTGTAGAACCGGCTCTGTCGCCAGTATTTCAGAGGCGTCTTCAGGCGCCTGAGGAAGGTCAACCGCTTCTTCGGTTTCGGTTATAGGAGCAGGCTCAATTTCAGAGCTTTCGACGCCGTCGCCTGGCGGATCCGCCGCTTCTTCGGTTTCAGTCGTGGAAAAATCGCCGAATTGAGCATGTCCAGATAGGTTTTCCAAGGGTTCATTCTCGGTCATAGAGTCGGTTGTATCAACGTTTTGCTCGGATGTGGATAACTCCAGATCCATCGTATCAACGGTTTCGGTTTCAGGTGTTTTCTTAGGCATGTCTTATAGTCCTCCTTCAAAAGTTTTCAGGTGGGGTCGCGGTTTCATACAGGTCGCCAACGCTGGGTGTAAGCGGCGTGTATGCGGGCTGGGGTTCATACGGCGTGCTCATGGGTTCTGAGTAAAAGCCCGTGCCATAGTCTAGTATGGAGCAGGGGCGCAGCCGCTTTGCCGCAGCGAGCCGGGTATAATCCAGCTTCTTTAAGCTCAGCAGTTTCTGTCCCCTGAGCGCCACGAGCATATCGTCCTGCGGTAAGCGAAGCACTTCATCGGGTGTAAGCAGGCGCCTCTTACCAAGGCCTTCGGAGTATCGGTACTGGGGAATGACCTGTGCTACGGCAAATGTCTGCCGGGTGGTCATGGTGGAGTTCACGCCGACGGTCATATCGCCGCTGCGGGTCGAAACATAGGTCGCCGTCACATCGTCCGAGCAGCCCAGCATAAGCTGCGTATCGCAGCAGCCCAGTATCTCAGCCCACAGGTTGTTGCCGTATCGGTTCTGTAGCTGGGGCAGGCTCTGCAATGCCAATACCAGCGAGAGCGCACGGGAGCGGAGCGTGGCAGCAGAGCGTGCGAAGTCCCGGCCGTTGTTGCCGCCGATGGTGCCGATATTGGCGAACTCGTCTAAGACGAAGTTTACGGGTACCGGGCAGCGGCCGCCGGACGAGCTGTCCGCCAAGCGTGTGAGTCGTATAAACAGAAACGAAAAGAACAGCGATGAGAGAAAGTTCATGGTGCTGTTCTGGTCGTCCAGTATCACAAAATACGCGCACTTTCTTTGGGCGGGCGCGGTCAGGTCGATATCGCTGCGGCTAAGGATGCGCTTGACCTGTTCACTTTGCAGGGTTTGCAGGCGCGTCCCAAGACCCAGCAGGATACCTGAACGTACCGTATCGCTGGATTGGCGGAACAGGTTGTAGGGTGCCCTGGCCGGGTGCTCTACGGGCAGTTTGTCAAACAGCGCCGAGAGCTGCTTCTCGTTTGTTTGGGTCAGGAAGCGATACACTTCGGGAAGATTGCGCCGATCCGCGCCAAAGGCGGTGGTATGATCGACATACAGCACCAACGCCTTCAGCAAGTTGGCCTCGCCGTTGTCCCAGAAGTGGTCGCCGCGCTCTCCGCTGGTGTTGGAGATGATAACGTCGCTCAAAACCTGAGCAAGGAGCGTATCCTGCTGTAAGTCGGCCATGCAGTTCCACGAATCGGAATGGCGTGGGTCAACGAGGTTGAACACCTTGACCTCATAGCCGTTATCCGCGAAATAGCCTGCCATGTCATTGTATAGCTCGGATTTACTGTCTGTGACGATGACCGATTCCTGACGCTTTACGCTTTGGATGAGGTACGGACGTATCACGGCACGGGATTTCATCGTTCCCGACGCTCCGAATATCAGGATGTGTCGATTGAGTTTGGTATCGACAGGCAGGCAGACTGCTTGACCGTTCAGCTCGCCCAGGATCGTGCCTTGCGCTTTATCGGGCGGTGCGACCTCAAACACCTTCTTGATATCCTTGGGCTCCATCCAGCCAGCCGTGCCATACGCGCCGGATTTCGAGCGGGTAAAGTTTCTTGCGTCGTATTCCTTGTTGCCGAACTTATCATGGAGTTTGACATACAGCACGACGCCGCCTGTGCCGAGCAGAATAAAGAGCGTACCCTTGAGGCCGCTCGCAGTGAATGCGTTGGGGATGCAATAGAGCGGGCTTGCCTTGATCTCGTCCATGAGCACGCCCCCGGTCATGCCATCCTGCCGCATCCATTCTTCGTAGTTGTAAAGCAACTGGCCCAGTAGGCCGCCGAGATACAGCAGCAGTACCGAGCCAAGCAAACAGGCCAGCAGTATGCCGGCCTTGCGTTTATCCAATATGGATCACCTCTCTTGTAAAGCCGCGGCGATGCGGGCCGGGTCGATCAGTTTGAGTTCTATACGTTCACCGAGGAACGGCTTCACATATTCAAGCTGCCATGGATAACAGACTGCTTCATACCGATGCTCCGCATCCTCGACAGCGGCAAGACGGAAACGGACGAGCCTTGCAAGGTCACCGTCCAAATGGGAAAGGATGTACTTCCCGCCGTCCACCGCGTCGCAATCGCATTCCACAAAACCGTTAACTTGCAGCCTTGACGGGAACAGTACACTCCTGAGCCGGGCTTGAAGCGCCGGTATCGTGAGCAGCCGTAACAGGGTTTTACCGGCATGATCCAATGGCACAAAATGAACCGCCGTATAGATGCGGTCAATGCGGCAGTCCCGGCAGCCCGCTTTGTTGGTCTCCATAAGCGTCTCAAGCGCGACGCGACCACTCCCGCCGAACAGGATCGCGCCGCTGAGCGCTTCCACACCCGCATTGCGCCTTGCAATATCCTCACACTGCTGCATGGCTTTGAGTTCTCCGTCGCCATGCCATTTCATAACGGCGTTTCGGGTGTTGTATATGGCGAATCCCAAGCCGCGATTCAGCAAGAGCCCCGTCATGCGGGTAAAGCCGGTTTTGTTCATGGAATCACCGTCCAGCTTCTTGATAACGCGGCTCGGATAGAAGCAGGGCATGTCGCCCACAGTCGGTTCTATGCGCTCGTTTTGGAGCGGCGGCGTCATATACGGTCGCATTTCAATTCCCGCTAAAAGCATCATGGCCAGCGTTTCACCGACCCGGTGGTTGCGCTCGATGTCGCCTCGCTTGCCGGTGAAGGAGTGGTTGCGAAATGCGGCGAGATAGTATTCCAATGCCTTGGGATGCAACTCTTCCAGTATGGGAAGCGCACTTTTGTGCAGCCGGATATTTCGCATGGGGCCTCGTTTGCCGCTGACGGTCAGTAACCTGACGCAGTATCGCTTGCCGCTCCAACTCACCTCGATGTCCTGTCGTTCCTCCAGTTTGTGAACAAGCTCCCGCAGGGTTCGCTTATCACTCAGAATAGATAGGCCGCTCATAGGGAACTCGCCTGCGACGGATAGCAGCTGCAGCAGATCGAGCACATGTGCGCCCGGGCGAATGTATATCATGGCATCACTCCATATCGCATTGGCATTTAGTGCTCCTGACTGCTCTCTTCCCCTCAAAACCGGAGTTGCTCTTCGGAAAATGCGCCCTGTTTATCGGGTTTTTCATCGCTTCAAGGTATACGTGTTTCAGGAAGGCCGTTTTTGGCCTCGAAACACGTATGCTTTTTCGGCGTTTTTTAGCTTTACGGGAACAGCGGAAGGAGCGTTTTCGGGTCGGTTTTGATGCGCTCATAACAGGCGGTGAACGCATCCTGTGGGACGAGCAATACGGTCGTCGCGTCCCGGTCGTCCTTGACGGAGCAGTAATGATGCTCGCAACGGAGCGGCGCATCATCATACAGCGCATATAGGGCGAGCGCATCCGTGACGGCGTTCAGTTCGATATTATCGTGGTCGCGGTACTCGCGCTCCGGGCGATCCTTGTCATACCGGTGGCATACAGTCAGCACGCAATCGTCGAGCCGCAGCTTGTCATGGCATTTGAAGTATTCGCCCAGCGCAAGGTAGAGGTTGTGCCGGATGTAATCGGCGCCGCCATGCTCTTTCTTTGGCAAGAGCGTCGGCATATCCACGCCGAACCAGCCTTCCGCCGTATACCCAATGTGAAGGGGCAGCACAGCCTTGATCTGCCGCTCCATCTTGGGGCGGGCCGCGGGCGAGCCGGTCAATGCCGGGAGCGTTCTTGCAAGCAGTGTGAGCCGTTCCGTGTGATACGCAAACTCGAAAGCGTTCTGATAAGCTTCCTTTATGTCGCCGGCGTCGTATGCTTCGATGATGTTGCCAAGCACCATGGACGCAAGCTGCAGCCGCTTGTAAGCGCGGTCGATATCCCTCTTAAACGGGGACTGTGTTTTCTTTTCCATGTTGACCTCCGTTGTAGAATGTGATCTGCGGCGCTTTGCTGTCCGGCGCTTCCTTGAGCACCGCAAACAGACATGGCGCGTGGGGCAGCCGCAAGCCCTGCGTCATATTGATATCCGGCAAAACAATGATGTACTTGATATCGTCCTCCGGTTGGAGGAGCTTTACGAGATGCCCTTCGTCCGCACCAAGCACGACGATCTCATACCCAGCCTGCTGTTTTAAGAAGAACAGTTGGGATGGATACGTCGCCGGATAGTGTTCCATAGGCGCAACCTCGCTGCCGTACTGGATAAGCACCCACACGGCCGCTATCGTCTTCGGGTCGGGGCGGCAGGTCGGGTCAAGGCCAAGATACCCCGTCCCGACGTCAGTGATATAGAGCCACTTTTTTAGGTTTCGGACGATCTTTTCCGCAACGCTCCTCGGTTTGTTCAGTAGGCGCAATACCTGTTCGTATTCGAGCGCCCCATATTGGGACAGCCACTTGATAACATACTGTTCATCCTGCAAAAGCAAGCCGAACACCTCCTTTGCAAAAGCGTTTTTGATGTCTGAAAACGTATTCCTTGCCTTAATGCGTTTTATAGGAATGCACTAATGGAAAAACGCCCGCAAATACAGGCGTTCATCAGGAATACGTTTATTCTTCGGAAAACGCATTATCCTCCGTATGCGTTTTCTGCGTCCTCTGCCGTTCTTTGAGGAGAGCGGCAAGTTCGCTGCGGTCGGTGGTGATGAGCTGCTGCTCCACCTTGGAGGCGCGCACCAGCACCGGCACTTTGTTGTTGTTGGAGCTTATCAATGCCTCGCCCCGCTCGAACTGGGTGATGCTGCGTATCTCGGTACGGGTGAGCTTCAATGTCTCCCGCACATACTCGGCTTCGTCCGGCTCCAGGTTGAGGATGATCTTGGTTTTGCTGTTGTTGATGATGGCTCTGCCGTATTTGCCGTCTTCCAAGGAAAAGAAGTCGGACAAATCCTGGCTGGCTGCGATGGCAGCTGCCCCGTAACCTCGGGCAATTTTGAAAATTTCCTGACAAAATTCACCCGCCTGCCGGTTGGAGGAAGCGCCGATAAGCTGCCATATCTCATCGATATAGATGGCTTTGCGCTTCGTCCTGTCCGACTTGACCTGATCCCAAATGTAGTCAAGGCCAATGAACATACCCACGGGCAACAACTTACCCTTTAACTCGCTGATGTCGATGACCACATACTTGTTATCCAGGTTCACATTGGTTTGCTGGTTAAAGCTCTGGGCGCTGCCCGTGACAAAACGGCTGACGATGATGGCCAGCCGCTGCGTTAAGGGGTTCGCTTCCAAGAGCGTATGCAAATCGCCGAGTATCGGCATCTTCTTATACCGGGTATGCGCTTTATCGGCATACAGGGAATCGTTGTCGTGGGTGATGCCGAACTGGCTGTAGGTCTTGACCAGCGCCTCGTCCAGCATCTGCTCCTCCTCGTTGCTCATATCTGGTATCAGAAGACTAAAAAAGATCAGAAGCTGCTGGATCTTACGTGACAGCAGCGAGTCTTCGGAGTTATAGTCCATTTCGTCGATCAGTTCCATCTCGGGGCTGAGCGTCTTGCGTATCTCCATGACGTTGATGCAGTTGGTAGAGCCGGGGCTGATCTTGATGTAGGTCCCGCCGACCGCAGCGCAGGCACGCTTGAACTCATGGCCTTTGAGTGGCGCAAGGATGTAGCACTGGATGCCGCGCATCCGCATTCTGAGCGCAAGCAGCTGCATGGTGAAGGTTTTGCCCGCGCCGGAGGTGCCAAGGAGCGTCACGTTCGCATTCTTGTTTACCTTGGTATTGAACAGATCGACAACGCAGAGCGAGTTGTTGTGCCGGTTGATGCCGAGCAATACCCCCGAATCATCGCTCATTTCAAACGAGGTGAACATGTAGGTGGACGCGGCGCCACTGGTCAGGATGTTCCGCTGCGCCTTCTTCTCGATGTTCGGGTCGATACAAAGAAACGGCATGACGGAGCGCAACGCAGCCTCCTGTTGGAAGTTGCAGTCGTTGATGTACATATCCATCGACTTTAGAAGATCCGTCATTTGCCCCCTGCGCCAAAGCAGCTCCTCGTATGTCCGGGCCGATATGGTGATGAGCACGGACATATAGAACAGATCTTCATTGTTGTTGGCAATGCCGGACTTGATATAGTAGCCGGACTGTATGCTGCCGGCCAGCTCCTCGTAATCGGTGCTGGTATCCTGCATGCCGCGGAGCTTGGTGCGGTTCAGGCGTATCCTTTGCGCCACTTTATCCAGCGTTTTGCCCCGGTTTTCACGGCGAAGGTGAACATCGATATCAACGCCCTCTCCGGCGTTGATAAGGCTGGACATCCAGCCCCCGCGCACCGTATGGGGGAAGCCGTTCCGCCGTATGTGCATGACGGAATAGTACACGCCGTCCATCACCACGAAATTGTAGTGTGAGAAGTCGATCCCGCGGGGCGCAATGAAGTTTGCCGGGCGAATATGCGGCACAGCGTCCAGACCGATGATCTTGCCCTTAGCCTGCATGGTATCCACCACGACCCGCTCCACCCTGCTTTGGAAAGGCTCATTGACGCAGGAGGAGCGGTTGAAAAACATATACAGCACCTCAGCTGTAAAAGCGTCTTCGTCCTCCGGCTGCACGATGGCGTTGCCGCATTGCATGAAATATGTCTTGGCGTTCTGCACCGCCGTTTGGATCATGCCGTAGATATCGGCATAGCTCTCGCCGCTGCTGCGCTTACCCGCCGGAGGTTCATACTGGAAGATTAGGAAAAAGCGCCTGGACAGCGCTTCTTTATTGCCAACATCCTTTATGAGCCGGAGGTATTCCTCGCCAAGCTGACGGCATTGCGGGTTTTCTTCACGCGATAGCTCCTCTCGCACCATAGCCACATGCTTATCGGAGTCCGCTTTGCGGCTGATGCTCTTAAACTGCAGCTTCATGGGGCTGATCTTGAGCCAGGACGCAAACGAGGAGATGATATTGTACTGCTCCTCGCTGCTCCGAAGCAGGAAGTTGATGGGGAGTATTTCGATGATCTTCACATAGCGGTCGTCGGTGGTCTCAATGATTCCATTGCGAATCTCCCTGACGGGCAGGAAGTCCTGAACGAACTCACTTGTCCTGCTTCTTCTTTTTCTGCTTTTTGCGGGTTTCTTTCGTGCTTCCATATTTATATCCAATCCTTCTGTAATGCAGTTTTCTGCGGTTCAGCCCGAACCTGACGATGTGGCTGAGGTATTGCATCAGGCTGTCGCCGCCGATACCCATGAGTGAAACGACCCCCAGCGGGATCAGCGTCACCGTCATAATGACCACCTTGACCGTGGTATCCACATGCAGCCACGCGATCTCCGGATAACCCACCAGTCCCAAGATGATGATGGCCTCGATGGTATTGCGCGTTTCCAGCATCCCGCCCAAGAGCTTGCCGCTGTCCGTATAGTTCGCCGGTATGGCGTAGGTGCTACTAAATTCTTTTTCCTCCATTTGCGTCACCGCCCTATCCGATAGAATGTCGCTTCGGCCCAATACCGGCCTAAGCGCAAGGCCTGTTTGTGATCCTCCACATAGATGTCCACACGGGCGACGTCGTTTTCGATGCCGCTGCCGCCACGGTCTTCCACGGTATATACCTCGCCGTTTATGACCAGCACCGTGCCGAAAGGATAATGGCTGGACATCGCAACCATGCCAGGAGCCACGCGCTTTCCGCTGGCGGTAATGCCGTCTGCGTTCTTGCCGCAGCACTTGGCGCAGGCACAGTAATGTGTCACATTGACCTTGAGCGTATACAATGGTTCGCCGAGGTTTCCGGTGCTTCCGCCGCCGACCGGGGAACTGAAATCGACGCCGTTGGGACGGCGGTAATACTTCACATAGCTTGGCGTGTTGAGAACCACACCGCCGGCGGAGGAGGAACAATGTACCCATTGCCTTTTACCGTCAGCGGTCATGCCCACATACATGAGCACATGGTTCGTACCCGGGTCAGAGGGCTTTGCCTTAAAGCCAAGATCGCCAGGCAGCAGCTCCGATGCTGATATCTCCGTGGACTTGCTCCATTGGTTCGCGCTGCCCGTGCCGATGGATTGGCCAAGCGCCGTTTTGTAGACCCAGTCGGTATAACCGCTGCAATCCAAGCCATACGGGCGAACCGTGCCGGACGTAACAGAACCAGAACCGGTCACTTTCTTGGGTTCGCCCCAGCTGTCATTCCAGCCCGCCGGGCTCTTGCCGCCCCAGAAATAGGAGACCTTGCCGACGAGGGAAAGCGCCGTTTCGATCAGCTTCTTGCGGGCGTCTGTGGTGTCAAGCCCTCCCACGATGCCGATAAGCTCCTCGTTGCTAAGCTCCGGGATATCGCCTGCGGCGAGCGTGCCGTACAGCGTCATCTTCAAGGCGTCCGCCATCGTTTTTATGGCTACGCCATAGGTGGTTCCGGTCAATGCCTCGTATTCGGCTTCGGAGTCTATATCAAAAGCCGTATAGATGATCCCCTCGTTGAATGGGGATATCGTGCATTCGGCGTATTTCACGATTTCGGTATCCGGCGTAAGCGTCTCCACATCGCCCGCTGCATAGTAGGTTTCCTCGCGCGTACCAACGACGATGCCGCGAGAATAAACGGGGATGTCCACGCTGACGGGCGAATAGGCCGTGCGCTGTATCTCCGTTTCCGTGGTTGCCTCACCGGAGGGGACGTAATAGGTTCGTGTGGCCGTGGTATAGCTGTATTTCGGAACACCGTTCACTTCTCCGATCTTTGTCCTGCCTGTTACAACGGTCAGCGTGACAGGCGTATAGGTGGAGTAGGTCAGCGGAATGACCCGCTCAAACTCCTTTTCCACATACGACACCTTGAACATCTGGTCGGCTACAGCGTCCAGCTTGCGCCGCATGTCAGCTTCGCTTGTACCGATCTGGCCCATGGAAGCCGAGTAGGCGGCGAACACATAGCAGACCTCATAGTCCGGGTTCAGGCTGCCGTAGTTGATGAGCGCATCCATTGAGGTTTCGTAGTCGTACCCGTTCTCCTCAATGATCTGCTCAACGCGGGCCAATGCCGCGTCATAACCGTTCTGGATGCAGGCTGACACCACATCCGACATATCGTCGGCGCGCTCGATCAAGTCCACCGCGCCGCTCGGGTCAACGGTGGATGGGTCCGTATGAAACAGATTGTTGCTAATGATGCTGGGCAGCGTGATCACCGCCATGATGAAGAACAGTATCACGAGGCCAAGGCAAATCAGTACCTTAAAAATGGGTTTGCGAAGCGCCCATGCGGCCGCGATGATCGCGCCCCATGGACCGCCCGCAGCGGCGCCGGTTGCCACCTCCGCAACGGCTTTGCCGCCTTCAACGCTCGCTTGGGCAACGGCGGCGGTGGTATTGGCCGTAGCTTCGCCCGCTGCGGCAGCCGTTTTCTCCGCCGCCGCTTTTCCGGCTTCCTTGATGGCCTTGGCGGTCTTCTGCGCCGCGTCCGCGTAATTGGTCGAGCCATCGCCCAACTGTTGTTTGTCTTGCTCCGACACCGTTTCACCTCCTCACAAGGAAAGGGAGCGCAGCCCGTGCGGGTACGCTCCCTTCGTTCCAACCATATTACTGCTTTCGCTTCGGCGGTTTTTTCTCGCTCATATCCCTATGTTGGGGATCGGCATACCGCGTCAGCGTGCTCTTGTATCGTATGGCCTCAACCTGCGTGGTCTTGACCTGCTCACCATCATATACGGGCTTGCCGCCTTCATAAACAGGGCGACGCTCCACGACAGGCGTGCCGGGTATCGCGTACCACTGACCGCCCCGCTTGTCCTCATATACGGTGTAATCGCCGCGAGGAGCCTGGAACTGGGTGTGGTCGTAGAAACGCATGGCGCTGCCGTCCTCATGCCGCACGTCGATAACGCCATCCCGTGCGCGGGATGTATCCACATACGCGGGCTGTGTTTCGTAGCCGGGCATAAAGCTCTGGAACTGCGCTTGGTTGTATGCCTTTGCTTCCTCGGTAGGAGGCTCGAACTGCGGCACGTCGTTATGCGGCTGCATGGCGTACCAGCCAATGCCGTCTGTAGACTGTATGGTATCGTGGGGTGCGTCCGGCTCTTGATACAGGGCGCTGTTGTACCACATGCTCGCGCCATAGTCGGGATGGCTCGCCTCCAGCACGCCGTCTTCCGGCTGCCCAACGGTGCGAAGCGTTGTACCCTCGGCAACAGAGTCGCCAAAGGCCGCGCTGACCCGATCCTGCGACAGCGTTTCTCCTACGCCCATACCGGCAAACGCTGCGGGTGTATAGAATCTGCAGGAGCCATCGCCTGTGGCTGTCTGATACCACTGGCTGCCATCCTGCGCGGTGACGGTGGAGTGCGGCATGGACGGACGCTCGAACTGGGAGGCGCTGAACATTTCCACCTCGGAGGTTTTGCCATCCGCACCTGTCGCTACTGTCGAAATGCGTCCGCCGGTGATCTGCGTACCGCTCAAGCCATAGCCCTGTAGCTGCGGCATATAGTTGGCGGCGCTGCGGTCTGCGATCTCGCCTGCGATGGTTCCTGACACGCTGCCCGGCCGCGCCGCTACGGAGGCGATGGATTCGCTTGAGAGCGTTGCGCCGTTGCGGGCCGCCATGCCGCCAAATGTACGGGCGACAAAACCCACTCCGCCGCCCGCGCCCATGCGTGTGCCGCCTTCTACCACGGCGTCGCGTACATACGAGTTCGGCTTAAAGCGGCTTGCAAAGCCTGCGAAGAACCCGCCGCTCGTTGTACCGGATGCTCCCGGAGCGCCGTTTGCGCCACGGAATACGCTGCCGGCCGTTCTTGCGCCGCCGGAGGCCACACCGGATATCACACGGGCCGCCACGAGCAACTCCATACCCATGCTGGAGCCGGTTTGCGCCACGTTCAAGCCCATGGCCGCAAGGTAGCTGTCAAACCTTTGCGCCGTTTTTAGGAATGCAAGCGCAACGAACATCCATAGGAATATGCTGCCCTGCCCGGTCGAGAGCGCGCCGCCGTTGCCGACAAACTGGCCGACCGTGGAGTTGAAGGCTCGCAGAAACCATACGTTCAATACCAAAAGGAGAAGCTGCGAGCCGACCATGCGTGTCCAGCCCTTGAACACGTTGTTGGTCGTTTTGCTGCCGCCCATGGAGAACGCCAAGGGCGATGTATAGCACAGGACGCCTACGACCACATATCGTTCAACGCATTCGAGAAGCATTCGGAAGTAATTCCACCCAAGAGAGATCATGAGGATGATGGTCAACAGCGGGCCGATCACGGTGATGGTAGATACCAGCGTCGTCAAGCCATTCGTTAAGACCTGCTCCACACCCGCAAAAGTGAAACTCCCCGGGTCCATCGTGGCATCCATGAGAGCGGTATATGGAGCGCGGGCAATGTCCAGCGCCAGGAGGAATATGGGCTTGGCGTAGCCTATGAGGATTGCGAAAATGGCGCTGCGAACCAATAGCTGCCACGGGTTCTCGGCTTCAGTCACCGGCCCCCCAAATACACGGAACAACTGCCAGACTGTGATCAAGAACAGCAGCGCCCATGCTGTGTATTGGAATATGGAGAATGCCTCGGTCACGAATGGGAAATACTGCTCCATTGCGGTCATGTCAGTCCCCAAGGCATTCAAAAAGATACCGGAGATGGCGTCCATGATGCTTGTTACAATGGACGCCACCCAATTTACGATGCTTTCAAAGATCCAGCTCAGATCCAACGGCGCTCACCTCCTTGGCGCTGGGTTTTGTGTTTGCTCATTACCCGTTGTACATGCCGCCCTGGATCAAGGGCTGGAGGTAGGCGACCGCGAAGCCGAGCGTATTGAGCACGAGCCAGGTCACGATAATCCTTTTCAACCAACTGGTAGCCTCGTCCACGGCACGCTGGTTGCGGGAGATCATTCTGATGAGCAGGGCGACGGCAGCAGCCGTAACAGCCACGATGGTTGATATGCCCACCAGCTCGCCATACACGTCCTTCATGATCGTGGAAAACCGCGTCCAGATGTCGTCCGCCAGCACGGGCTGCAGCGAAAGGATGAGCGCGCCGGCAACACCGACGATGGACCAGTAGCCTTGCACGGCACGCTCTTTGAGGGTTCGCTTTTCTGTCATGGAAGTTCCTCCTTGATGAAGTTTAGGTATGAAAAACCGCCTTCTGCGCTTTGCAAAAGGCGGTGGAATTGCCATACCCACTATTCGACGCTACAATCTTACCACGGCTCGATTTCCTTGTCATCGGCGGGCGCCTGCCAGAAATGTGACATCGGGCTGCCATTTATACTAATCTCTCAATACACAAACAATGATGTTGAAAGCAGAAAACTTTAGGCACTACTGTCGAGAGCAGCATTAATTAATTTAACGCCATTAACTAAAGCAAAACAACAAATCTTTCCACCTGTGAATTGTCGGCCACTGTAATTAAAGCGTTCTCCGCTAGCAGATATAAATGCTTGCCTTTTAGCCCTTGTTAGCGCAACATAAAACACGCAAAGATCGTCCAGTAATGTTGGAAGCATTTGCATTGGTATGTTTTGCGGTAGTCTACAAACGGATCCGCCCTGTAATGCCTTGCTTGGGCAGTCCCTGCAAATAAAAGTAAATACCCATTGTTCAACATCACATACTATCACATAATCCCACTCCAGACCTTTCGCACCATGAACAGTAGAAAGAATCACGCGTGAGTCGACATATTCCATTGCTTGTTTTAGTTGACGGTTTTCAAAAATATCCAATAACAGAGTATATTTGTCTTCGGGGATGAGGTCTGAGTAATCAATAGCCACTTTTTCCATAAGGGCATTAAGTAGTTTAAGTAAAGAATTGACGGTCTTGCCTGTAGATGTTGCATATACAGATTTTACATCATTAGAAAAAGCTTTCAGCGTCTTTTTGTTTATCGCCTTTGACTTACCAAATCGCTTGATAAACATCTCCTGGCACCTGATATGAAACTCAACATACTCCGTATCTTCGTCAGTAAACATTCCATAAAAGTATGGAATGCTACTCTGTGCAAGCGCGTCCTCAACAATTTCCGCATTCTTACTTCGACTTCGAAATAGAAGTGCAATTTTCACATTCTCTTGTCCCATAAGGTCTTTTACTTTAGCAACAACCTTTATTGCTTCATCTTTTTGGGTTGTACCCCATAATGCCGGGAGCTTGGCGACATCTTCATCTGCGACAGTTGTTGTAAAGCAATATGCAGCATTAGCTCTGATATTTTTATCTAACTTGAGCATTTCTTGATTGTTGTGAAAACGATAGTTCTTTGAAAGTGCTACTGCAGACATACCATATTCATTAACAACTATAGACATGATTTTTGGTAGTGCACCTATGAAACCGTATATCCGCTGCAATGGGTCACCCAGAAAGAGTAACTGTGTCTGATCAGAAATAACGGATTCAAGCAGTGCCCAGGCTATACAGTTTGTATCCTGAAACTCATCAACAACAATAAGCGGGTAGTAACTCTGATAGAATCTTTTAACCTCTGGAAAACTTGCAAAGATTTCCAACACAAACAAGATAACAGAATTGTGGGTAATGTAGTCAAGTGGGAGCAATTTCTTAATGACAATATCATTGTATGCGCGAATCATCTCAGCATTAGGAACACGGGCCGCTTTTATGGCATCTTCTACAGCCTTTAAACTCTGAAGTTCGACGGGAGCAAGTGCCGTTCTAAGGTTCATTTGTTTCTCTATATCACTGTCTCCAACGGCTCTAAGGAGATTAACATCCTTACGCAATGCATCTGCAATAAGGTATCCGTATTTTCTCAATATGCCTTTGCAGAAGCCATGATAATTCGTAATTGTAACCTTTTCTCCAATCGATATCGGACTGTTTTGTAAGCCAAGCAATGAAGGTAGTTTTCCTGCGACTTCACGCTTGATCTTCAGGGCAGCATTCACACTAAAAGTAAGGGTGAGGATTCTCTTGGGATTTGGAATTCGGCCAGAAGCGAATAAGTAAGCAATTCGGCTTATCATCGTGGTTGTCTTTCCATAGCCTGCGGGTGCTTCTACTATCATGCGTGAACAGTCAGAGAAAATAACTTTGAGCTGTTTTACATCGCCTCCATGTTGGGCAGCAATTTCTTGTTTGATTCTTTCAAAATTAGGATCATGCATTTGCTGCTACCTCCTGTGCCCTTTTTATGGCATTGCTGTAGCAGGAAGGGATGTTTAGTGCAGGTATCTCATCACCGATAATCCTGCCGAGAAGAACCCCTTTCCTTGCCATAAACCATGCTGAAAACATTTGGCAAAAATCTTCTTTGTTGTCATCGCTTACATCACACAGTTTCCTGGGTATATAGTCAGCTAGGCCAATATTCATCTTTTCAAAATGCTTCCGGACAAAGTTAATATCCAATTCAATAGAATTGGCCCTACTATCCCTGCTGAGAGCAATATTCCTAACCACCGTCGCTTTTCCAGCAGTATAGAGCGTTTTGACAATTTCTATCTCAAAGCATAGTTCGGACGTGAAAAATTCATCCACGTCTGGTGAATGTCCAGCCTTAACATCGCCATCGTAAATAGCTATACTGGGGACTGCAAAAAACGCAAGTAAACGACGAAGCGGCTTAATCGACTCTTCACCCCTTGCATTGATTACACAGATTCCGTAATCGTCAAGGGATATACCCAGCTTATCGGCAAAGGCATTAATGCATCCATACTCCGTCTCACCCTCGATCAAAATAGCGCATTTAGCATAGAACGCTTCTTTAATCTCAGGAAAATGCATAATAAGATGTTTTTCATTTTCTGCCTTAATACGTCCGGTGACGTTGTTGCCTTGAATTGGACGAAGTGCATAGCCACTAATAACAGATGTTTTGTCACCGTTCTTACAAAAACGAATCAGGTTTCGATAATCCCCAGCCAAAGCATCAGTCGAATGGGTTACGATGATTAGTTGTCCATCAATGCCATCAATACCAAAACATGTTTTCAGTAGTTGTGCAAAATCGGCATCAGCATTACTCAGAATTCGCTTATAAAAACCAATGAGAGATCTTTGAAGGAACGGGTGGAGATGAACTTCTGGTTCATCAATGGATAAAACAAGTGGCAACAGTTTATTGCCAGAAGTATCCGTATATAGCAAATCAGCAAACTGAACGGATTTGCTCCTATATAGTTCCATTATTTGACAAACTATATTAACAGATGCCATTGCCATGTATTGGACTCCGCTACCGGTAGTCTCGATTTTTCTTTCACCATCAGATAAATAGAGTAAACTCGTAAGCATCTCTGTTGGGTTTGGAGCAACAGTTGCTTTAATAGAATAATCTCGAAAACTCCGGATTTTGTTGAGGTATCCGTTGATAAATTCCATCAGCTTGTTAACTTGCTCTCTATTAAGAAATGTAGGAGATTCTTCACTGTTGAATTGGTCAATTATAGTGCTTAATAGAAGCCCCATCCCATTCTTCATATCAAGGCGCAGCTCCTTACTCGGCGAGGATGTGGTTTCATATTTAAGGAAGTTGACTTTTCGCATTTGACGGGGAGCTATGCTTTCATTGGATTCAAAGCTGATAATAGATGGGTATGCGTCCTCGACAGTCTGGTGATATCTTATTTTTATTAATGAAGCATCATTTGGAGAAAAATTATCGCCGAAAAAGCCATGTTCGGTGGGGCGAAGAATAATATCCAGTTCGACCTCGATAGGGTTATCAGAATTGGCGAAATCTTTTTCTTCAAAGCCCCTACCGCCACAAACTGTAGCTAAAAGCGACAGAAAATTGCTTTTGCCGAGATTGTTTTCCCCGATGATATAACTGCACTCTGGGTTGAGCATAACACTAATTCCATCTATGTTCCTGTAGTTCTTAACTTTCACACAAGCAATTCTCATATGCTGCTCCTTAATGTCTACAGATTAGCTAACACAAATATTAGCCAATATATCTCAGAATTTACTTCTTGATATATGTCTGATTCCGGCTTGTGGGCTTATCCGGAATGCTTATTACTATCAAACCCATCTCAAGTGCTGGGTTAATATAGTGCTTCCTAAGGGTTTCCTTCGATTTCAGGCTCAGCAGTTCCATAATACGCTTGGCTGTATAGGGAACATCGTATTCCATCACATCGAGAAGCCTTCTTACATAATCGCTGAGCTGCGCATCGCCTGAACTCGCCTGCTGCAAGTATAGATCCAGTGTTTCGCTGATCTTTTCCAGCATGAACACAATGAATGTGTTCGAACTGCCTTCACTGTGGCATTTTGATATCGCTTCATAGTATTCTGATTGAAACGCATGGACCCGGCTCTCTATCGGAAGATATTGGAATATAGGATTCCACTCACAGAGCAGGCTTGTTTGCCATAGGCGCGCCATGCGCCCGTTACCATCTGCGAACGGGTGGATAAACACGAACTCATAATGGAATACCGATGAGAGTATGAGCGGATGCACGTCCCCTCTTGCCTGCTTCATCCATGAAAACAAATCTTCCATAAGACCGGGAACGCGCATTGCAGGCGGTGCCATAAAGATGCAACGGCCGCCATCAAAAACGCCTTCCTCTCCATGACGAAACTGTCCGCTCTCATCAACGGTGAGATAAGTCATAATTCCGTGCAGGCGCTTCAGCTCATCAATGGAAAAAGGATCGAATTTTCCCAGCTCGTCGTATGCCTTGTATGCGTTTTTGACTTCTTGGATCTCCTTTTCCGGTCCAATGACGGTTTTACCGTCGATTACGCCGCGAACCGCATCAATGGATAAAGAATTAGCCTCGATAGCCAGCGACGAATGGATGGAGCGGATTCGATTGTTTCGCCGTAGGTGCGGCTTCGCATCTAGGCTTTGATAGCGGTCAAGTCGGCCAATTTTCTCCGCTACTTCGGATACTAGCCTGACCATGTCATTGGTTATTGTAAACGGCGGTTGGTAACTTGCCATGTTCTCCACCTCATTTCATGCTTTATTATAACCTAAAGTCATAGTGTTCTGCAACAACTTGCGTATTATCTTGCGTATTATCTTGAAAAATGACTGGGTATCGAACATGAAAACAGCGAAGAACATGGCAGTCCAAAGCTTTGCTTAACGATTTGGTGAGAGTACCACTACAGCACTTCCAACAGGCTCATTACCTCGATCCAGCTATCCAACTCGGCCACGGGCGCTGACCACAGCCTGATGGAAAGGATGTTTAACGCCTGCTGCCGGAGCCTATAATACGACCTGTCTGAAATATGCAGCTTGGAGCAGATCTCAACTACCATAAGTCGCTCCGGGGCAATATAGGTCAGGTAGATGATGTTGTAGAGCATATCGCCGTTCTGCGGCTTGTCGCGCAATATGGAGACTGCCTCGTTCAATCTGTCCATCATGCTGCGGGAGAGACGCATGCTTTGGATACGGTTCTCCAGCCTGTAATTGTCGAGGTCGATCTCCGAGTTCACTAGGTTGATGAGCGTATCCAGGTCATGCAGCGGGGCGTCAAGTTCCTCGGCGACGGTGTCCGGGAAGCATTGCAGCATCCAGCGGATATCGCGGTAGCTGCGAAGCAGGAGCAGCGTGTTATGGTGCATATTCCTGCGTTTTTCCTTGTCCGCTTTGCGCACGGCTTCGTTTTGGATCGCATCATCTTCGATAAGCCCGCGTTTAGCCAACATTTCAACGAAAGCGTGAGACTGCATGGAGAGCTTGCTTTCCTGCTGGGCATAGATATCCCTTGCCTGCGTATTCGGCGTTTCTTGCTTTTTCATTTGGGTATCCCTCCTTGGATATGTCGTTATGGCCAGGCGCATAGCCGCGGCCGTGGAGGGCTGTGACCCTGTATCCTGCGTTCCCCATATATACTTCCAGCGCAGTCTTTCGTACTCTTTGGGAGAGAAGAATACACGCGCGTATTATAGGGGGTCAAAAGTGCAACACGATCAACAGCCGGGTGACATTGAGAGGGACACCCATCGTTGAGGTTGCCGAGGTTGATTCTATTGCTGAACCAGAGCGCATACAGGTTGATCCGCTCATGGTCTGAGCCTGAGTAATGCGTTTTTGCTCCCAGAAAACGTATTTCGTCCAAAACACGCATTATGGAAACGTCGGTTGGAGCCTCCATTGGGCCGAGGTCGGTCGGGTAAAGGGTGTTGAATATGAGGCAGCCGTAGGAGCCGGGAAGCTTATGGACGGCAAATGTATCCGAATGCTTCTGAAAGAAGCGCCAGACCTTGGTTTTCTCCCAACCCCAACGCACGCCAAGACGGTCAAGAGTGAGTATCGCCTGACCGCGTGTGATCTGAACGACCGGCGCCAGTCTTGAAAAGGCGTTATAGCGATCGCTCCATACGGTGTGACACCAAAGATCAAGCCATGCGTCCACTTCACAAAAGCTATATCTTCGCTGGACAAGCCTTTCCGTGATACTGCGCGGCATACAGAGGAAGCCATAGCCCTCAGTGGTGTATATGGCACCATTGGTACAGGCCTCGCCGCTGCATTCCATGACCCAGTCGGTGATGGTGTAGGTGAGCTTCTTCGTCTGCGCATTAAGCGAATAGGTGATGAAGCCCATCTCCATAAGTTGATCCATGACACTAAGCGCCTGCTTGCGATCCTTGATGCCAAGTATGCTTTTCAGTCCTACGATACCGCCGACCCATGAGCCGGCCTTTACATCATTGGTGTAGCCACAGTATCGGGATTTGCCCGGGCGAAACGCTGCGCGAGATGCAAGCCGGAGGAATGAACCCATTAACCCCTTGCCTGCAGGTATGTGGGCACGCGGCAGCTTGACCCACTTGTAGGTAAAGAGGCATTTCATAAGCCGTTCCTCCAAAAAGAAAGGCATTTGCACGAATGCGCAAATGCACAAGAATTATTTGGGCGTACTTAGGGCTTTATGCACTTCAATATTCAGTATAAAACAACGAGCTCTGACGCTTCTTTGACTGTGACGTATTATGCCTTAGTTGCCGAGATAAACAATGATGAACTCAGATAAACTCATTGCCATAGTCACACGAAAACTTGCACAGGAAAACTGGTGCTGCGTCAAAATGGGTTCGAATGAAAATCGCCAAAGTTCAAAAAACGGTTCGAATTTTGGTTCGAATTCGAATAGAGCAAGGACGCAAAGCCATCACTCACGAGACACGAAAACATAGACAATCAGGCTTCTTCGGCGCACTACCATGAACAGTGATGAACACGGATGAACACGAAAACATTGGCTTCTCGCCGCTGGAAATCGTGTATGGCAGGAATGTCATCAAGGGTTCGAATCCCTTTCTCTCCGCCAAGCAGAAAAGATCATCCCAAAGGGTGTCTCACTAAGGGATTTTATACCTTGGAAAAATATCGGCATAGTTTGGAGAAATCCGGCTATGCCGATTTTTTCTGTTCTTGGGGCAGTTCGACTGCTCCGATGAAGTTCCAATGGATGAGAATGGTCTGCTTTTTCGTTCTGGTACCCGGCACCTTCTCCGGCGTGAACACATCGATACGCTCCACCAAGGCTCGGATGATCTCCGCATCCAGTTCCTTGACCTCGGTGTATTTCTTGACCTGTGCGAGAAAGGAATCAATGTTGAGCCGTTGGGTCTTGGCTTTGGCGAGGGTCTCACGCAGCACGATCACCCGTGCGGAGAGGTCTTTCTGCTCCTGCTCGTAGGTGGCGGTCATCTTGGCGAAACGCTCATCGCTGATTTTACCATCGAGGTTATCCTCGTAGAGCCGTTGGATGATGCTATCCAGTTTGGTGATACGCTGTGTGGCCTGTTCCAATTCCCGGTTGCATTCACGGAACTGCCGATTGAGGTCACGCTCGTTTTTCTTGGTGAGCAGTTCCACAAATTCGGACTCCCGTTCACGCACAAAGGCAAGCATCCGATTTATCTCCATCAGCAGGATCTGCTCCACCTGTACATTGCGTATCTGGTGGGAGGTGCATTTTCCTTTCTGCTTTCGATAGGTAGCGCAGACGAAATGCTCTTGTTCGTGCGTCCATCCTCTGGCTCGGACTTGGTACAATTTTGCACCGCAGTCGGCACAGAACAGCATACCGGACAAGACCGGCATTTCACCCATCGGTGTGAGCCTGCGTCTGCCGTTGCGGATATTCTGGACAATTTCAAAGGTCTCCTGGTCAATAATGGCTTCGTGGGTGTTCTCAAAAATCACCCATTCGGACGGGTCATTGTTGACCTTTTTCTTTGATTTGTAGGACTTCTTTTGGGTCTTGAAGTTGACCGTGTGACCCAGGTATTCCATCTTTACCAAAATATCTGCTACCGTACGCTGTTGCCAAGCGTAAATGTCCTCCGGCTCTCTGGCAGGCGTGTTAATACCCATGCGGTGGAGATGTACCGTGGGAACGGGTATCTGCCACTGTGAAAGCGCCTTGGCAATCTGGGAAGGTCCCTTTCCGGCTACGCACATCTTGAAGATGTCCCTGACCACATCGGCTGCGACCTCGTCCACGATCCAATGGTGCTTATCATCTGGGTCTTTGAGGTAGCCATAGGGTGGATTGGTACACAGCGGTTTGCCGGACTCGCCCTTTGCCTTGAACACCGCACGAATCTTCTTACTGGTGTCCTTGGCGTACCATTCGTTGATGATGTTGAGGAACGGAGTAAAATCGCTGTCCTGCTGATTGGCGCTGTCCACGCCGTTGTTGATGGCAATGAATCGGACATCTGCGCCGGGCAGTACCACCTCGGTGTAGTAGCCTACCTTGAGGTAGTCTCTGCCCAGTCTGCTCATGTCCTTTACGATGACCGTGGCGACCTTGCCTTCGTCCACAAGGGCCATAAGGCGTTGCCAGTCCGGGCGGTCAAAGTTCGTGCCGCTGTAGCCATCGTCCACGAAAAATAAGGTGTTCCCGAAGCCGTTGTCATCAGCGTACTTCTGGAGGATAGCCTTTTGATTCAGAATGGAATTGCTATCGCCCTGAAGTTCATCGTCACGGGAGAGGCGGCAATACAGAGCCGTGATTTTATCCGTCGCAATAGTGGAGGACTGTCTATTAAATTGTTTCATGATATGCTCCTTTCCGACAGTCCTCAAGCGGGTACTACATATTCCCGTACTATTGCGGATAAGTCAAGGGTTATTTGCGGTCTTTGGTGTGAATTTTATGATAACGGCACGGCCTGCCGCACAGGCGCTTATGCAGCCGTAGCCGTGGGTGGCGTCTCCGTATTTTCATCGTTCAGTATCATCCTTTTCACCTTATCGTAAAGGCGTTCTCTGGCTCGGTCACTTTCAACGGAGACTACGGTGAAAAGCGTATCACCGATTTGCATTTCTGTGACCCGGCTCGGTTTCTTTTTGGTAATGGTGTTCACATCCATAACGGTCTCCTTTCCGACCCGGTAGGGCGGGTCTAATCTCCACAGCTTTCCAAAGCGGAAAACGGCGTGGGGCTTCGTGTGCAAATTCGCATAAGTTTTAGGGGGAATAGCCCCTGCAGGATATTGCCCACAGGGGCCTCCCGGAAATTATGCGGTCATCTGCATGACCTTAATGGCTTCGGGGCGGATGAGTTTGCCGTCCAGAAGTTCAAAGGCGAGGTAGCCGATCTGGTCGGTCTCATAGAAACGCTCACGCAGGGTGCGGATGGTCATACTGGTGCGCTCCACGATCCAGTAGAAGCTGAAATCACCAAAGGCAATAGGCTTGCTGCCGGATTCAGCACCGGGCATATACTCGGAGATGTACACCTTCTTGCCCAGAATGGTATCGTTGGTGTGATTCCACAGAGGCTGACCGGCATTATCGGTAAGGGAGCGGATAGCCAGAGCGGTCTCGCTGCTCATCATCCACACACCATCCTTGCGGTACTCCGGCTTGGCGGAGAAGAACAGCTTGACCACATTTTCGTAGGTGATGGCATCAGCGGTCACACCGACCTCTGCGCCGCCGTTCTCTGCCAGAATGCCGGTAGGCATATTCACACCGGTGCCGTTGATGAAGCCACGCTCCTCTGCGTGGGAGAAATCCTTGACCAGTCTGTCGGTCACATAGGATTCAAAAATGTAGCGGTTATCGTGCAGGAAGGATGCGTCAAGCTGCATGATGACAGCCAGCTTGTGGTCGTTCAGCTTGTAGGTACTGAAATCGTTGATGGCATCGTATGCGCTGATAGCACCGCCGGGGCCGACCCATTCAGCGGAGTCGGTATTGACCCTCGCAAGGATGGTGGAAGGGCCGTTGGGCGCATAGTGGACAGTGGAAAGCTGACGGAAGAGGCTCTCTGCCTTCAGCTTATCTTCGAACTTCTTGGAAGAAGTGGTCGGCATCGCATATGCGCCGGTGACCTTTCTGCCGAGGTCGAGGAAGGTCTCATGCCCCTCCTTGCCCATAAGGTAGTTCCAGAAGTGGTTGTGGTACTCCGGCTGATTGACGGGAGTAAAGGTGTCGATGGTACTCATTGTAAAATCCCCCTTAAATGTTGTTAGGCTTGGTGGACAGACCGAGGGCGTTGCAGTAATCTGCGAGGTCGGCGCAGTCCATATCGAATTCGGTATCGGTGTCATCCCTGCGAATATAAGGCACCTTGCTGATGTCCAGAGAGATGTTCTCCGGGGAGAAGATTGTGACCTTCTCATGCTTCTTGAGCTGCTTTTCAAAGAACTCTTTGGTCAGATTCATAATAAAAACCTCCATATTGTTTGAATTGGGTATATTACCCCTTTGAATACGCGAATTTGTGCGTGAGGCCCCACGCCCGTTGTCCGGGTGAAAAGCCACAGAGATCGTGACCGCCCCTCCCGGACGCAGGGTACGCACGGGGATTTAGGTGACGGTGATGGGAACCGGCTTCTGGCAAAGGCGCTGCTTTTTGCAGAAAGCAAGGAACTCACCGTAGTCCTTGAACACAAGGTCGCGGTGTCCGCCGTAAAGACGGATGTGGTGCTGCTTGCTGAAGGTGACGGGAGTGCCGTCCTGCTTGTACAGGGTGATGGAATCGTGCTTGCGGAAATGCTCCACCAAGAATTCCTTTTTGACTTCGTTTACCATATTGGTGTCCTCCTTATTTCTTATTGCAGGCACTGCATACATACAGGCCATGCTTGGTTTCGTTGATGCCCGCACTGATACGCTTCAGCGCCGTGCCGCAGCGAGGGCAGCGGATATTAAAGGTATCAGCGGAACTGCGGTTTTTGGTGTAGAGCCGGAAGTGGTGGGGAATCATCTCCTCAAGCCACATCTCGCTCTGCGCCTTGACTGTGTTTCCGTTGGGCGTGGGGATCATTGCCACCTTTTCCGTACCCTCGGTATCGCAGTCGATGAGTGGGTAGTAGCGGATCTCGGTCATGGCTTACACCGCCTTTCCATCAGCGTCCAGAAAACGGCCTCTGCAATATGCCAATGCCTCTGCCTTCGTACCGAAGAATACGGAGGAAAAGCCGTTCTGCACTTTCCAGAAATCCATCGTCTTGTGACGGGACACCGCCACAGGCATACCACGCTTGTTCTGGAAGATGATGTGGCAGTCATAGTCACGCTCGGAAAAATCCTTTGGACTGAAGTTGTTGATACCCGGCTCCATGCCGTAGAAGAATTTGTGTCGCATTTTTCTGCTCCTTTCGTTGATTTTGGGTGTATGGTCACGGGGTGCTACGCAATCATAGGCACCGCCTCCTTTCTGCTTGGGGCAATGTGGCAAGTAATTATGGTTGTTTTCAAGATTTGTTTTCCTATAGAGAAAACCTATAATCATCTGCCACATTGCCCCAAGCTGTGTGATTTATGTCAGCGGTGGAGTGTCGAACTCGGAAATGAGCCGATAGCCGATGAGCATCGTGGTTTTCTCACCGCCGTGTTTGGGGCGCTTGCGGACTACTTGGGCAAAAGCCTGCAGCCCTTGCTTAAAGTTCTTCATGCCCTCCGGGTAACTGCCGTTCTCTTGGCACCATCCCTTATACCGGGCATAGACCGTGGAGGTCAGTTCCTCGGCTGTATCGTCCGCCACGAGGTTGTCCTCAAAGAACAGCGCCATCTTGTCGCTGTCGTGCTGATAGCGGTCTGTGGCATCCTTCACGGACTTGGGCAGGAACAGTCCTTCCGTCTGCAACAGGCGATATCCCTCCAACAGCCAGTTGAGGATGGCGCTCTGGACACCCTCCTCCGCAAAGCGGCGCTTGAGCGTGGTATCACGGGACTGCTCATCGAAGTGGCGGTCAAACGGGATAATGATGATGCGGTCACTGGAGAACAGGGTCATATCGTTGATGACCGGCAGGAAGTTGGTGTTCACATAGATCTTGAACTGCGGTTGGAAATCAAAGCTGTTCTCATGTAGGAAACGGGCATTGAGGGTATCGTTGCCGGTCATTGCTTTGACCTTGGCGGCATCCAACACCATGCCTTTTCCCGGCTCCGGGATATTCACGAAACGGACACCGGCGAGACGGGCCACATCCTCACTCGGCTGTGAGCCATTGGTGTAGCTTTTCATAGCGATGGTCTCCGGGCGGGAGGCACAGCCGTAATCCCCAAGCACTTTCAGTACGCTCTCGCAGAGTGTGCCTTTGCCGTTGCGTGTGGTCACGCCGTAGAGGATGGTCATGCACTCGTGGCGGGTATCCCCGGTAAGGCCGTAGCCGAGTATCTTCTGCAGGAACTTTGCCCGGTCAGCATCACCGCTCATGATTTCGTCAATGTAGGTGGCGAAACGCTCCGAGTAGGCTGTCGGGTCATACACCACAGGACTTATCTTGGTGAGGAGATCGGCACTGCGGTGTTCGGTGAACTCCCCGGTGTCGATATGCAGAGTGCCATTTTTGCAGTTGAAAATGTAAATGTCCGCATCGAAACTGCCATACGGAATGGGATGGTACACTTGGGCATCCTTGAGGATGTTGACCCGGTTGGAGTGGCTCTGCCATCGGCTGGCATATTTCATATAGGACTTGCGCTTATCCTCGTCCCTTATCTCAAGGGCGAAGGTATACATGAGGTCTGCCAGTTCCATGCAGTAGAGCATCGCACGGAGATTGCCGGTGTCCGGCTGCCATATACCGCCCTCGTAGTGAAACCACATCTTTCGTTCCGGCACATAGCGCAGTCGGTCTTGGTAGAAATCTGCAAAGATGTGACCGGCGCCGATGTCGTTCCACGGGTATTTGGAGGAGTCCATAGGGTCAAGTTCCTTCAGCCGATCCACACCAAAGTCCTCGGCGGCGGAGCGTGGGATGATGGGTTTGTAGTAGTCCGTCATCCGAGCCACCGCCTTTTCGATGGAGATATTGCCGTAGGTGTCAGCGCCACGGAGGGTATCCCACTTTTCTCGCATCAAGCCGGACTGCCGGAACAGCCTGTCCATCTGCGCCTTATCACCGCTGCACCAGAATGCCAGCGTAGCAACGAGGGCGGCATCCGCTTCGCTCTGGCTCTTATACCCGGTGATGTCTCCATCCCACAGCCTGCGGAACTTATCTCCGTTCCGGGCGGCAGAGGCTTTTTCGATGACTGCCTCATCGCTGAGGTAGCTTTCACCGGGGACTGCCACAGCAGGAGTAGGCGGTGTGGGACGGCGCATATAGGTGTCAAGCAGCCAAACAAGGGCATCTGCCGTTTCCGTCACATCGCCTTCCGTGATGGCGTTGCCGGTGACCGTGAGGAAACGGTTGGTGTGACCGGGAATGTAGACCTCGATGTCACCTTTCTTGATGTAGTAGACTCCAGTATCGTAGGCGAAGCCGTCTGGCAGCAGACAGAAGATGCGGATGCCTGTGCCGGAGGGACTGACCTCGATGTAGGTCGCACCGAAGCGGTCTACAATTTCCTGCGCCCACGGGAACAGCTTGCCATCCTCGATGCAGTGGTCGAGGTCGATACCCACGATCCCGCCGTGGACACGGATGCCAATACCCTCATAGCCTGTTGCGGATGCCGCAGTCTCAAAGGCTGTGAAAGTAGCAGGGATTTTTACATTGGCTTTGCGTGTGGTACCGGGCGTATATGGCACCTTGGTTTTGTCACCGTCCCGCAGTTCGTACTGCCAACAGCAGAACTGTCCGTTGTCCTTTAGAAACTGCGGTATTTTTTCTAATTGAACTTGCACTGTGTGTGCCTCCTTTCGATGTTGTGTTGCCCCTTACAGTTGGCACTTGGTCAGCAAGGAGCCGTTTTGACGAAGGTTGAGGAAATTTCTCCTTACACTCCCTAATGGAAACGAGAAGTGCGTTTTGGCGAAAAATCCGAAAACTTTTTTGAGAAATTTCTTCTCCCACTACCCACTGGAGGTCAGATCCCGGTTTGGCCGAAAACTTTTGAAAGTTTCTTCACTTCCCACCGGACGTGAGAAGTGCGTTTGGCCCCTAACTCTTGAAATTTTCTCCCCTCTACTTCTCTTTGGAGATGGGCGGTGCGTTTTGACGAAGGAAATTCATATTTTTATGAAATTTCTGCTGCCCTCGTTTACATGGGAGAAATGTCAACCCCACTACCCACTGGAGATGTAATTGGCGTTTGAACAGAAAACCGGAAATTTTTCTCGTACCTCTGCCTATAAGCGAAAATTCCCTCCGAATCGAACCCCCTTTCGCTCAAAAAAGAGCAGAAGTTTTTTGTCCTCACATTTATCTACCGAGGATGAAAAAGTTGTTTGGCCGAAAACAGAATGATTTTTTCTGTCTTTCACTTCACTACCGAGGAAACAGAAGCCGTTTTGACGAAAAATCCGAAAATTTATTTTCCGTCCCCTCACCAATCCATCTGGACAGGAATAGGCATATTGGCCGAAAACTTTTGAAAAATATGTTTCTCACTACTTAGCCACGGCAGAGGGCAATTTTTGCCGGGGCAATCGAAAAAAGAGCAAAAAAAATAAGCCCTCACGCAGAAAAAATCTGCGAGAAGGCTGCTTGGTATTGAAAAGTTCACATTTGCGTGATATAATATTATTCAAAGTGATTAGAAACACGCACGGAGGTGTGATATGGCTGTTAGCTATAAAAGACTGTTCCATCTGCTGATCGAGAGGGACATGACTACCACTCAGCTTCAGCAGCAAGCCGGATTTTCATCCAATATCGTTCCCCGGATGAAACGGAATGGATATGTATCACTGGATACGATTGAAAGCATCTGCCGAGCCTTAAACTGCGGCGTTGATGATATTCTGGAATTTGTGCCGGACAGCGGCGAGGAGGAAAAAGTATGATGTGTCTGTGTCATTTTTATATGGTTGAAATGAAGGGAATTAAACCCCTCTCCGCCGCAGACACCTCTGCAACAATTTTGATGGAGGTTCACTGCAATGGCTAATAAACTGGAACTTACATGGTATGGGAAGGACGAGCCTATTCGCATCGAGCCTCGTCTGCTGATTGAGAATGCGGCGCTCTCCAACACCGCTGCCGACCCGGACACCGAGAATATGATTATTCACGGTGATAATCTGTTAGCGTTGAAAGCTTTAGAGACCCGGCTTGCGGGTCAGGTGAAATGTATATACATAGATCCACCTTATAACATCGGCGCAATGAATGAGTATTATGACGATTTGATTGAACATTCCCTGTGGCTGAATCGTATGCGCCCCAGAATTGAAATTTTAAGAAACCTTCTTTGCGAGGAAGGTGTAATATTCATTCAAATCAGCGATGAAGAGCAGGCTTACCTCAAAATTCTGTGCGACGAAATCTTTGGTCGAGCTAATTTTGTTAATATGGTATCCGTTAATATGAAAAACATTGCCGGTGCATCTGGTGGCGGCGAAGATAAGCGTTTGAAGAAGAACTGCGAGTATATTCTTATCTATGCAAAGAACTATGATTCTCTCCCCCTGTTTAATGGACCTTATGAGTATACAGAACTATCAGTGATGATTCAGCAATATCTTGCCGAAGGAAAAAGTTGGAAATACACCACAGTTTTGGTTGACCCGGGTGAAAAAGAATACATCGGTTCTACTGTCGATGGTGATGGCAATGAAATTAAAGTTTATAAAAGAATCAACCCTGTTATGATGTCCATCAAGCAAATTGCCAAGAGAGATGGCATTACTGAGGACGAGGCATATCGAAAATATGGCATTAATATATTCCAGACCACAAATGCGCAGTCTTCCATAAGAACGCGCATCATGGATTATCGCCAAGAAATGGGCATCGAGGATGATGTCCTGTCTATCGAGTATGTACCTCGCACAGGAAAGAATCGCGGAACATTATATGAACAATTTTATAAGGGTGATAAGTGCAGACTTTTCGTGTGGCTCCGTGATACATCCGAAGTAATAGATGGTAAACTATATAAAAAGGACTTGCAGGGTACTTATTGGGATATGAATGCTTGGATGAAAAATGTAGCAAAGGAAGGTAGCGTTGATTTCCCTAATTCTAAAAAACCCGAGAAATTGATTCAGCAAATCATCGAGATGTGTACACAGCCGGGAGATTTGGTATTAGATAGTTTTCTCGGCTCCGGTACAACTGCTGCCGTGGCACACAAAATGAAACGGCGCTATGTTGGCATTGAAATGGGTGACCACGCTTACATTTTGTGCAAGCCTCGTTTGGATAGCATTATCGGTGGCACCGATGGTAGCGGCATCACTAAAGGAGCTGGATGGCATGGTGGCGGTGGCTATCGTTTCTTTGAATTAGCCCCGTCTCTCATCAATCGTGATCCCTTTGATGAATATGTTATCAACGAGGAATACGATGCTGATATGCTTGCTGCAGCCGTGGCTCTGCATGAAGGTTTCCGCTATCAGCCGGACAGCGGCTTGTTCTGGAAACAGTCCGTAGGCAATGAAAGCAGTTATCTGTTCGTGACCACACGGCACCTCAACAGCACCTATCTGGATTCCATCAAGGACACTATGGAGGATGGCGAATATCTCATCATTGCCTGCCGCTCCTTTGACAGCGGTCTGGACAAGGCGTATGGCAACATAACCATCAAGAAAATTCCGCAGATGCTTCTCAGTCGGTGTGAATTCGGCAAGGCTGACTACAATTTGAATATCGTGCATCCGCCGGTATATGACGATGAGTGGGACGAGGAGGATTGCGATGAATAATTATTTTCCTCAATACACCACGGACTATATCAGCGGTGTAATGTCCCTGCGTAAACCGCAGGAGAAGTCTCTCAAAATTCTGGAGAAAATCGTAAACAGCGTTATGCTCCGCAAGGGTATGAACTTGAAAGCCGCCCTCGGCGCTGTCCACGCCATGTATCCGATCTGCTCCGATTTTGAGCGTGATTTCATGTCACTGACCTTCGCCCTCGCCACCGGCGTTGGCAAGACCAGACTGATGGGCGCATTTATTGCCTATCTGTATACCCAGCATGGTATCAAGAACTTTTTTGTCGTTGCGCCCAATACCACCATCTACGATAAGCTGAAAAGAGACTTGAGTGATAACAGCAGCGCAAAGTATGTATTCAAAGGCCTCGGCTGTTTCAGTACCCCTCCGCAGATTATCACGGATGATGATTACCGAGACAAGACCATCTCCCTATTTGAATCCGATATTCGCATTTTCGTATATAACATCGATAAGTTCAATAAGGAAGGCGCTAACATGAAGAAGGTGAACGAGGTCATCGGTGACTCGTTCTACCAGTACCTTTCCAATCTGCCGGATCTGGTGCTTATTATGGATGAATCGCACCATTATCGTGCAGAGAAAGGCGCACAGGCCCTCAACGAACTGAATCCGCTGCTCGGTCTGGAACTGACTGCCACACCGCTTGTGACCAAGGGTACAAAGCAGGTGCCTTTTAAGAATGTGGTATTTGAGTACCCGCTGTCCAAGGCTATCGAGGATGGCTATACCCGTACCCCGTTTGCGGTCACTCGCTCCGACATCGATTTTTATAATTTCGGTGATGAGCAGCTTGATAAAATGATGCTTCTGGACGGCATCACCTGTCACGAAAGCACCAAACGGAAACTGGAGGTCTATGCCGCCAATCACGGCAAGCATCTCGTAAAACCATTTATGCTCGTTGTGTGCAAGGATACCGACCACGCCGCATGGGTGGAAAGTTTCATCAAATCCGATGAATTCCGCAACGGCGCATACCGCAATAAAACCATCATCGTCCACTCCAAGCAGAAAGGCTCCGAGACCGAGGCAAACACCCGTCTGCTCCTTGATGTCGAGAATCCGGAAAACCCGGTGGAAATCGTCATCCATGTAAATATGCTGAAAGAGGGATGGGATGTAAATAACCTCTATACCATCGTGCCACTCCGCACCGCTGCATCGAAAATCCTGCGTGAGCAGATGGTCGGCAGAGGTCTGCGTTTGCCGTATGGTGAGCGCACCGGGGACAGAGATGTGGATGCGGTTATGCTGACTGCCCACGATAAATTCAATGATATTCTGGCTGAAGCGCAGAAGGGTGATTCCATCTTCAAAGCCGGTAATGTCATCAAGGTTGAAGAAATCGTGCCGGAGCAGACCACCTACACTCAGTTGACCATTGAGCCTCCTACGGATACTACGCTTGATAAAGCCTACGAGCATACGCAGTTGCCGAAAACGGACACCACGGACGCTCTGCTGAAAAAGGCGGCTGAAATCATCAGCACCGAGGTCTCACACCATATTCAGCATACACCGGGTCACACTGTTACCCCGGCGCAGGCACAGCAGATCGTGGAAACGGTCAAGCAGAAGGTTGCCGATGACAGAGACTTGGGTGAGGTTTTCAAAGAAAATGAAATGCCTCTGGCTGCGTGGATGCTCTACCAAACGGAAGAGACCCATCGTGCCGCCGTCAGCAAATTTATTCCTATCCCTCGTATCAAAGTTACCGATGCAGGCGTCGAGGAATATGTATTCTTGGATTTTGACCTCGATATGGCAGAATTTACCTATGTACCTATCAAGAATGAACTCCTCGTGCAGAACTTGGAGGATATGCAGGACAGACAGCGTATCAAGGGTGAGGCAATCGATTTTGAGGGTTATAATCCGAAAAAGGTCATTCTGGAGCAACTTCGCAAAAAGCCGGAAATCGACTATGAGAAATGCTCCGCTCTGCTGTTCAAGCTGATTACGCAGGTCTGCGACCACTATGCAGACCGCTATGGCATCAATGGTATGCAAAATATCATTATGATGTACAAGCGTGATATCGGCAATAAAATCTACAAGCAGATGCTTCAGCACTTCTACTGCGAGAACGGATTCCTGCAGGAAGAAGTGATTGGCACCAGAGATTACAATCTGGAACAGCACTACAATTATGTGGAGCGGGTCGGCCTTTTTTCTGCTTATACGGAAAAAATCCAATCTGTCCTCTTTGATGGTATCAAAAAAGGTGTGTTTGACCGAGCCAAGTTTGACAGCCACCCGGAACTGCTCCTTGCACGGGTATTGGAATATGATACCGATGTGCAGAACTGGCTCCGTCCGGCACCGCAGGAATTTAATATCACTTACAATCACGGCCACAGCTATGAGCCGGACTTCGTTGTAGAAACCGAAGGCGTTATATATCTCGTTGAAGTCAAAGGCGAAGATAAACTTAACGACCCGGATGTCATAGCCAAGAAAAAGCGTGGTATCCAGTATTGCGAAGTTGCTACCCGTTGGGGCAAGGCAAACGGCTATAAGGAATGGCAGTATCTGTTCATTCCGTCCAAGCAGGTTATGCCGAACTCCTCGTTCATGCAATTAGCAAAACAGTTCCACACACTATAAACTCTACTGGCATTAAGACCACACTGGGGATTTCCCTCGGTGTGGTCTATTTTTATGCCCGGAAATCGGAAAGGAGGTGATGCCCGGTGTATGCAAATTTCAGCGGAAGGAGGTGTGAAAAAATCGTAGATGGCGAAGAAATTGGACGCAGAGCGTATCGAACAGGCCCGGCACCAAGAACAAAAGCGCAGTGACCGTCGAGAGGAGCAAAAACGGGAAATCCAAGACACCATAGCAAAAAATCGCAGCGGTCAGCGCAAGGGCCGTGTCATTATGCCAGAAAAGAAGGAGTACGCATATCAAGAGGCCCGCAAAGTGCGAGTGGCGGCATACTGCCGTGTCAGCACAGCCGAAGAAGCGCAGGTGGGCAGTTTTGAAATGCAGGTACAGCACTTCCAGTCCGTGATAGATAATAATCCGAATTATGAACTGGTCAAAATCTATACGGACGAAGGTATAAGTGGCACTTCTGTAGGCAAGCGAAAGGGCTTTCAAGAGATGATTGAGGATGCTTGTGCCGGGAAAATCGACCTCATCCTCACCAAGAGCATCAGCCGCTTCGGTCGTAACATTGTGGATATACTGACCACGCTGCGCACACTGAGTGACCTTAATCCCCCGGTGGCGGTGAACTTTGAATCCGAGGGCATTAACACCAGTGATGGCAAAAACAAACTGGTCATATCCATTCTGTCGGCCTTGGCAGAACTGGAAAGTCAGCAAAAAAGCATTGCAATCAAGGAAGGCATACGCTACCGAATGCAGGAGGGTCTGTACAAATACTCTGTAAAGAACACCATCGGCTACTATCGAGATTATTCCGGCAGGGTCAAAATCGAGCCTGCAGAGGCAGAAATCGTGCGATATATCTTCGATAGCTTTACAGAGGGTGCTTCACCGAGGGAAATTGCGGAATCCCTCACGGAGCAAGGGATACGCTCTCCGAAGGGTATGGAATATTGGCGGCAGGCTACCATCAAGAATATTCTCAAAAATGAGAAATACTGCGGCGATGTTCGATACCAAAAAACCTACTCCAAGGACTACTTAACCCACAAAACGGCGAAGAATAACAATATTCTGCCACAGTGGTATTGGGAGAATGACCATCCCGCCATCATAAAGCGTGAGCAATGGAACAAAGCGCAGGAACTGCTTGATGCCGGAAACTGGCGTAAAAGCAGTAAGCCGTTGGAGGCTATGAAGAAGAAATTCACTGTAGCCAAGGTCAAATCCGGCGTTCTGCGAGGGTATTTTCTCCTCGATATGATGTGGTCAAAGGAAGAACGAGACCAGTTCATTCAAATTATCAACAGTATTAACGAGCTTGACGATGGTCAAGAAGAAAGGAACGAATAATTATGGCAATCAATTTTTCTACTATCAACCTTGAGGTTATCGATATCAACACCAACGCTGCCCCTGACATCTTCATCAACCAGAACGGCATCACCTTCAGCAAACGTGTTCTGGAGGACTTGAACTACCCGCAGAATGTCCAGTACTGCTTGGACGCTGCCCACAAGGTGTTCGCCATCCGTGTCTGCAAGGGTAATGAGGCCAAGGCCACTCCGTTCTCCAAGCCGAGAGCCGAGCAGACCACCACGCTCTCCTGCGGCAACAAGAACCTGCGTGATGTTATCGTTGCAATGATTCCCGGTTTCGATGCCAAGAAGCGTTATAAGGTGACCGGCGAGTACGATGCGGAGAATCGTGTCATGTACTACGATATGGCCACAGCCGAGGAGTCCAATTTCCGCAACAATGTGGCAAAGGCTGAATAAGAGGTAAGGACGGCATCCCGGAAAGGCGGTGATATAGAAAAAGACCACACAGCCGACATTGTAGTCAGTTGTGTGGTCTTTCTGTTGACACCGCTTGAGGACGTCACTCAAAAATTATCGTTGTTTTCAATAATCCCTAAGTGAACGCTCCAAAGGATGGTCTTTTTTTGTTTGCTGAACATAAGAGAAAGGGCTGAAGGCGGGCTGGGCCGCTCATCCCCGGCAGAACCCCAATGCCGCATGGCGAACGCCCTTCTCTCTGCCAAGTTTAAGCTTTGTATAAGCCATGCTTTTTTACGCGCTAGACTTGTGGTAAAATTCGATAAAAACAATCAACCGTATAGATTTAAGGGGAGGTAACCATATTCCAAGCCCGGAAAAACTTCATGAAACATTGGAAGAACATGAAGTGGGCAAAGAAATCATCGCGCTGATTGACAGCGGTTTTGAAGGAATCGTATCAAAGGCAAAAAAGAAAACCAAAGCAGAGTTTTTCATACAGGCGCTTGAAATTATGGAGGACAAGCTCGGCATTCAGAAAACGAAAGAAATTTTCGAGGCAGATGGATGCTGTAAAAGCGGCGCGCGTTTAAAAGCTTCCAAAGAGTTCCGGCGTATCAATGCAGACTTATGTATGGAAGATAAACTTACAAAAATACGACATGCTCCCTATATGAATATGGGAAGCCCCGCGCTTGATGAAAACGGAGAAATTGTGGTAGACGCAGTCCGTTATTGCATAGACGGCAAGTATGCATGTGCGTGCCCATCAATCAGCAGGGAGCCCATTCAGCCTGAATCAAAAATTTACTGTTATTGCTGTGCCGGTCATTTTAAGTTTCATTATGAGATTATGCTTGGCTGTAAGCTTATGACGGCGGAAATTGTATCATCCCCCCTTGACAGCAAGGGAAACGATCCATGTGTTATTCGGTTTGCGGTTGTGGAGTAGCGGGATTTGCCCCTTTGGCTTCCGCCTCCTTTTTCTTCCACATCTGCAATCGTTCTGCATAACCATCCTTTTCTTCAGGATCGTCAAACAAGTTGGACGGTATAAGCGCGAAGAAAAGCAATAGACGAGTTATAGTGTAAAGGATGCATAGGGCGGTTATTGGAGGATCTTCGATATCCAGTTGGCTGAACATCGAAATCGGGGAGCGAATAGAAAGAATGCGAGTCGTAGAAACGGCGCTGATCCTCGCGATGGCTGCGTTCCGCCTTACCGTTGTGGCGAGGCGTGTAAGTCCGGATGAGCTTGTGCCGGATGCTGAGATTGGCAGCGGTTTTTTCAAAGAGCATGAGCAGGTGGCGGGTTGCGCGTGAGAAACGGTTGGTGCATTCAAAACCGTTGTCGGTCTGGATACACTTCATGGTGAAACCGCTATGTTTGAAGAAAGCGTATGCCTTCTTCAAGAAATCGACTGAGGAATAGGTGCTTTGCTCGTTGTAAGCAGCGAGATACACTTGATCGGATTCTTATATAAAAAACTATTTACATTGTGTTCCAACCGTAATAAAATAATTTTGAATTCGGCTGTTTTGCAGGAAGGAGAAACCATCAATTACAAGTGGGTCACGAAAGAAGAATTGTTGGGAATCTTTTGGAACCGGAAACGACGAGAATCCTGCAATTTATACCGGATCTGATAAATTTACAAACAGGTGAAGTATGAATTATCCAATAACTGCCATCGGCATCCTGCTGAACAAGGATTGCATCCTGGCCCGATATATGCCCTTGATTCCACTGAAGGAAAAACTGATAGCAGGACTTTTGCATTTGGGATGCGACACGAAAGAAAAGTGCACCTTACTGACCGATGAACAGCTTCTTTCCATAGGAATTCCAAACAAAGAAATGATTAATTTGTTCCGGCGATTTCTTGTGATGTATGACGTCAATCCACAAAAGTTTAAGGATATCGATTCCCTTTCTCTATCCGTTGGAGAGGCGAAAGCCTACCGTGAGTTGTATCAGCTACCCGGCATCAAAGCTACCCGTGCAGAGCTCTACTATAAAGCCGGGTACACCAATCTATTTGAGATAGCTTCGGCAACAGCGGAAGAAATCATTGAGAAAACATCACAGGTAATTGCAGCAGAAAGCTCAAACAACAAAGCTCCACTATTGAAGGAAGCCAGAACACATGTTGCTGTTGCAAGAGCATTTACATCTTCGATATAACTAATTGCTTTGCGGCATAAGGACAATCAATAAAACACAATGTTGCCAAAATATGTAGGTTTGTCAAACATGCTGGACAAACCTGCAATCGTTCTGCATAACCATCCTTTTCTTGCTTGACGGCAGGCACATTTACTGCTAAGCTGTTACCAAATTCTTTTTCTGGAGGCACGGACGCACATGAAGATCCGGGATATCGCTGAACCCAAACGCTTTTTTGAAGCGGTAAACGCCTGCCGCGGCCATGTTGAGCTGCTTACCAGCGAGGGTGACCGGCTCAACCTGAAGTCCACGCTGTGCCAATACATCGCACTTACGCAAATGTTTCAGGATGGCCGTGTGGAAGGCGTTGAACTGAGCCTCAGCGATCCGGAGGATTTCAAGCTGCTCACAGAGTTCCTTATAACAGAGTAAGCAAAGAACGATAAACGCAAATTCCAGAGCCGCGTTTGCGGCTCTTTTTATGCGATTTTTAGAAAACCGAAAAAACAGGGCTTGACAGTGTGACGGTTTGGACGTACTATATTTTGTATTAAAATATTATTATGTTCACAAAATCTTGTATTCTGCCATGTGCAGCAGGGTAAGCGGGCGAACCTCCCGCACTGTCCCGCAACCGTACAGCCGGAAAACCTGAAATGCAGGATTGTGCCAGAGCCACGGAGCATGGCAGGCATCAAACGCCGTATCCCGTGCTGCCCAAAAGCGCGGTTATTTTTTTGCAAACTGTTATGAGGGGGAGTTTTATGATTACGCACGTTATCAAGCGCAACGGTACGCGCGCGCCGTTTAAGCAGGAAAAGATCACCTGGGCGATTTATAAGGCCGCAGCCGCCGTGGGCGGGGATGACTTTGCAAAGGCGCAAGCCCTTTCGGACGAAGTCACGGCATTCGTTTCCGCGCATGCGGAAGGCAACGCCGCAGATGTGGAAACCATTCAGGACGCCGTTGAAAAGGTTCTTATCGAGCGCGGGCATGCCAAAACCGCAAAAGCGTTTATCCTGTATCGGGAAAAACGCCGCAGCGCGCGCGAAAGCAATGCGCTCATCGGAGCGACCATCAGCATGTTCTCCGATTATCTGGATGATAAGGACTGGCAAATTCAGGAAAACGCCAACACGCAGAAATCCATCAACGGCATGAACAACTACGTGCGGGAAACCTTCACCAAGCAATACTGGCTGCACGAGGTCTACCCGGAAGATGTGCGCCGCGCGCATTCCGAAGGCGACATGCACATCCATGATCTCGGCTTCTTCGGCCCGTACTGCGCGGGTTGGGATCTGCGCCAGCTGCTGACAGACGGTTTCGGCGGCGTTGGCGGCAAGGTGGAATCCTCCCCTGCAAAGCACCTTCGCTCCTTTTTGGGGCAGATCGTGAACTCGACCTTCACCACGCAGGGCGAAACCGCAGGCGCGCAGGCCTGGAGTTCCATCGACACCTATTGCGCCCCGTTCATCCGGTATGATGCGCTCACGAAAAAGCAGGTGAAGCAGGCTCTGCAGGAGTTCATCTTCAACATCAACGTTCCTACGCGCGTGGGCTTCCAATGCCCGTTTTCGAACCTGACGTTCGACATCAAAGCGCCGCGCACGCTTAAGGATGAACCCGTTATCATCGGCGGCGAGATGACGGGCGACCGCTACGGCGATTTCCAGGCGGAAATGGATCTGTTCAACGAAGCATTCTGCGAGGTGATGCTTGAGGGCGATGCAAAGGGACGCGTGTTCACCTTCCCGATCCCGACGATCAACGTTACGGCGGATTTCGATTGGGACAGCCCGGTGATCGACAAATTCATGGAGATTACCTGCAAATACGGCATCCCGTATTTCTCCAACTACATCAATTCCGACCTTTCCCCGGAGGACGCGCTTTCCATGTGCTGCCGGCTCCGGCTGGACACCAAGGAGCTGCGCAAACGCGGCGGCGGCCTGTTCGGCTCCAACCCGCTCACCGGCTCCATCGGCGTGGTCACGATCAACCTGCCGCGGATCGCCTATAAGTCCAAATCGCGCGAAGAATTCTTCGGGCGGCTCTGGCGGATGGTGCAGATTGCAAAAAACAGCCTTGAGATCAAGCGCAAGGTCATTGAAACCGAAACCGCGCGCGGCCTGTATCCGTATGCTGCCCATTACCTGCGCCATGTACATGCACGCACCGGGCAATACTGGTACAACCACTTCAACACCATTGGCATCATCGGCATGAATGAAGCCTGCATGAACCTCTTCGGGCCGGAAACAGATCTCACTTCCCCCGAGGGGCAGGCCTTCGCCATTGAGGTGATGGATTATCTCCGCGCCGAGATGAGCGAAATTCAGGAGGAAACCGGGCATTTTTACAACCTGGAGGCCTCGCCTGCCGAGGGCACAAGCTACCGCCTTGCCCGGCTGGACCGCGCGCAATACCCGGACATTCTCTGCGCGGGAACGGAGGAAACGCCGTATTACACCAACTCCACGCAGCTGCCCGTGGGCTTTACGGATGACATCTTTGAAACCCTTGATTTGCAGGATGCGCTTCAAAGCCGCTATACCGGCGGTACGGTGCTGCACCTGTATCTGGGTGAGCGCATTCCGGACACGGCAACGGCAAAGGCGCTCATTCGCAAGGTGTTCACGAACTATAAGCTGCCGTACCTTTCGCTTACGCCCACGTTTTCCATCTGCCCGAACCACGGTTACATCCGGGGCGAGCACTTCACCTGCCCGGAATGCGGCAGCGAAGCAGAGGTTTGGAGCCGCGTGGTGGGGTACCTCCGGCCTGTGCAGAATTTCCACAAAGGCAAAAAGCAGGAATATGCCGAACGCGTAAAATATGTGATAAAGGACGAGCAGCTTTGCGCATCGCAGGATTAGAAAAATTCAGCACGGTGGATTTCCCCGGCAGCCTTGTGGCGGTACTTTTTGCCGCATGCTGCAACTACCGTTGCTTCTATTGCCATAACCGGCACATTTTGGGCGAACCTCCGCTTCTTTCCGAGGCAGAGGTTCTTGCTTTTTTGCAAAAGCGGGCCGGGCTCCTCGATGGCGTGGTGTTCTCCGGCGGAGAGCCCACGCTGCAAAGCGACCTGCCGGAATGGCTCCGCCGCGTGCGCGCGCTGGGCTACAAAACGAAGCTTGACACCAACGGAAGCCGCCCTGAGGTGCTCCGCGCGCTCATTGCGGACGGGCTTGTTGATTATGTGGCCATGGATTATAAAGCGCCGCTTGAGGGATACCCTTCGCTTTGCGGCGCGAATTCCGCAGGCGTGCCGGAAAGCCTCGCGCTGCTGCGGGGTTCCGGCGTACCTTATGAACTGCGCACGACGCTCGTGCCCCAAATCACAGAGGCCAAACTGCGCAAAATGGCCGCAGCCGTCCCGGCGGACGCAAGCTGGTTTTTGCAGCTCTACCGCCCCCAGCCGGGCGACGAAGCGCAGCTGTGCGGCCTTGCGCCGTACACGCCGGGCGAAATCGAAGCGCTCGCAGAAACGCTCCGCCGCGTGCGGCCGAACGTGAAGGCAAGGTAGGGGGCAGGAATAACGCCGCACGTGCTGCCTGAACCGCAAAGCGCCTGCCCCGCAAAACGGGGCAGGCGCTTTCATGTTCGGCACACCGTTACGCCGCAGCGCCCGGCTTTGCACATTCCAGCACCAGCACGCGGCCGGAACCGAGGCTTTCCGGCGTAAGTGTGGCTTCGCTCTGGCGCATGCGGTGAATCGCTCCGCCCTTGATCGAATCAAGGAACGGCTTAAGTCCGCCCAGTTCAAAGCTGAGCTGCTCCGTCTTATAGTGCATGGGCACGAATACCTTGGGGTGCAGCATCTCCGCAAGCTTCTTCGCTTCTTCCCCATCGATGGTAAACACGCCGCCGATGGGGGCGAGCAAAACATCCACCCGTCCGGCCGCCGCAATGGCTGCTTCGTCCGGCAAATGGCCAAGGTCGCCCGCGTGCAGCAAGCGAATTCCATCCATCTCCACCAGAAACATGATGTTGCGCCCACGTTTTGCGCCATGTTCTTTATCGTGCCAGGTGGGAATGCCCATGATGCGCACGCCATGAACCTCGTGCATGCCCGGCTCTGTAATGCGTATCGGATCGCCCAACGCGGCCTCAAAATAGTTATGGTCGTAGTGATCGTGGCTCGCAGTCACGGCATCGACCTCTACCGGTGCGATGGTATACCCCGTCTTCGGCGCACATGGATCCATCAGAACCCGCATGCCGGAATCGCTCGTCAGCAGGAAACAGGAATGTCCCAACCATTTCAAAATCATACTATCTATCCTCAACTTTCTATAAAATCCGGTTTTGTGCCCGCCCGGCTCAAAGCATAGGCCAAAAGCCGTGCAGCGCATCCGCCCACATCCCCACAGCGGGAAAGCAGTTCTGCGCGCTCCCGCGCCGGCATCCCCCGCCCAATTGCGAGCACCGCACGCGCCGCACGCGCTGCGCGCGCCTGCAGCTCCCGGCAGCTCAGCCCTGCTTCCGCAACGCCAAAGCACAGCCAAAGCGCGCGGCGTACTTCGGTGCTGTCCGGGCAGCCTGCGCTTTCTTTGCGCGCAAGCATCCGCATGCGCGCCACCGCATACGGAAGAAGGCGTTCCGTGTCCTCCGGCAGCGCCGGCAGTTGCGCATCGTTCATCACGGCATGCATCAGCGCCGCATAAGCCGCATCCGTCAGTGCAAAGCAGATATGTCCGCCCCTGAGCACGGCCTTGGAACACATTTTTGCGCCGCAGAGCAGCGCAGGTACCTCTGCCTCCACCGCGCGCACGGCGAGAAGGCACTTCTCCGGCGCAATGCCAAGCCGCTGCGCAAGCGCACTCGAAAGCTCGTAGCCCTCCGCACAGGCGCGGATATCTTCCTCCTGCACGGATGCAATTCCTGTGCGGCGCAGCAAGGCGGCAGCGGCTTCCCGCGCCGCAGAATAAGCGTCAAACAAGCGCAGTGCACCGTCCTTCCAAAGATTATCAATAGCGTAGTGCATTTAAGCACGTTTGTCAAACGCGGAAATGAAAAGAATTCGTGAAAACATGCGGTAAATTGAAGAATTCTCCCCTTGCAGCTTTTATCGCGCACAAAAAGGGCGCACGCGGGTGCGCCCACAGCCCGTCAAATAAAATCGCGGGGCCGGGGGCCGCGGCCCCCGGGGATCCCATTGCACTTGGCGGTACGTGCATTGATTGCGCAGCGCTGCTTGCCAAGCAAGGTTTTCCCTGCATTGCCGCCTGCGCCTTCAGCCTTATGTGCTACATCACCAATTGCCCATCCTCCGTGTTGATGATGCGGAAGATTTGCTCCTCTTCCCCCGTTTCCGCATTGATGTACACGATGTATTCCTCCTCGCCGCAGGTTCCCTTAAACTCATAGCACAGCCGCTCTGTTTGCGGCGTAATCGGGATGAAGGCGAGCGCCCGGTCCTTTACGGTGAGGTTCGCAGAAAGCATGCCTTCCGCCTCCTCCATCGGAATGGAAGGCGCATTGAGCGTGCGTTCCGTGTGGCTGAACAGGTAATTGCGTGCATCCACGCCGATCACGCCGCACGTTTCCCGATCCACCCAAATTTTCACAAGGTCGCTGTACAGGATCACATCCCCCTGTGTTGCCGCAAAGTTGATGAGTGCACAACCGCCGTAATACTGGGCATAGGTGGCACGCATGCCTGCATACCCGTTTTCCACAAGATATTTTTCCGCCGCCTCCCGGAAGCGGGCTGTCTCTGCCTCATCCGGCACGCCCTCAGCGCCGCCTGTAGCGCTTGACATCAGCCACAGCAAATGTCCGCCCGTTTTTGTGATGGAAACATCCACCTCGCGCCCGTCCTCATATGTACCATGGAAATCGTACGCGGGAATCGTCCCGTCCGAGGCGCCCTGTGGCTCAATTTCGGAAAGCCCCGCTACCTTTGCCGCAATCGTGCGTGCTTCCTCCTCGCTGACCGGGTTGCCGGTAAGCCCTCTGGCCTCCTGCTTCTCGGTGCTTTCAGAAAACGGCCCGTCATAAATCAGCGTCGGGAACTCTTCAAGTCCCTCCTGCTCCTCATATTGCCCGCTGCCCTCACCCTCGCCTTGTACAGCTTCGGATGCTTCCGATGCTTCCGATGTGAAATACCCATCGTTGGTGAGAACCGCAATGGGAACATCCCCCACCGCAAGGCGCTCGTTTAACTCCGCGCCGATGCGGATACAGGCGTTGTGCAGCTCCGTAAGCTGCGCCTGATCCTCCTCCGTCATCGGGATGCCACGCACGGCCTTTTTGGTAAGCCCGTGCGCATAATCTCCCAGGCGCACCACAAAGCTGTTCAAATCTGCCGTGTCAATGTGGGATGCGGGGATCTGCGACATCAGGCTCACGCTTGCGCCTGAAAGCCGCCAGACATCGTCCAGCAACAACACATATTGTGCGGGCGACGCGGTAACACGAAGCTTCCCGAGCGCTGTCTCAAGGTTGTTTATATTATCGCAGAGTTCTGTGAACGCCCGGGTATACATCGCGGTTGTGCTGGTTTTATATTCTTCAGCCAGAGCGGATTGCTCCGAGCCCCAGAACGCTACGGCAACAAGCGCGATGGCGAGAATTGCCGGCAGTACGATGCGTTCCAACGTATCCTTTGTTTTCTGATTCATATTGCGTTTCCTCCTCAGCCCCGGAAAAACGAATGGTTCCCAATCCGAAGCAGCACAGGCTTGGAAAGCATCCATTGGTTTGTTGTCTTTGCGGGGTTGTAATAATACAGGCACCCGTTGGTGGGATCCCAGCCGTTCATGGCGTCGCGCGCAGCCTTGATCGCCGTTTCATCCGGTGAAAGGTTGATCTGCCCATCGCTTACCACGGAAAACGCGCCGCTCTGGTAAATCACGCCGCTCATGCTGTTGGGGAACTTGCTGGACTTCATGCGGTTCAGCACCACCGCCGCCACTGCAACCTGGCCCTTATACGGCTCGCCGCGCGCCTCGCCATATACCAGCCGCGCAAGCAGGTACAGGTTTCCCGAGTTGCTTGATGAGGACGAGCCGCCGGAGCTTCCGGACGAGCTGCTGCCCGAGAGCGTGAGCCCGAGCGCCTTTGCCGTGGCGCTTCCCACGATGCCATCCACCGTGAGGCCGTTTTTGCGCTGGAAATGCTCGACCGCCTTCTTTGTTCCGGAGCCGAAGATGCCATCCACCGCGCCGGTGTAATACCCCCATCGCTTCAGTTTTGTTTGCAGCTGTTTCACCTCTTCGCCGCGTGAGCCCACGCGCAGCGCGGCTGCAAGCGCCGTGGATTGCAGCAGGGCGCAGACCGTGAGCACCAGCACGAGCATCAGCGCAGCTTTTCGCTTATTGTGTTCCATAGCTTTCCTCCGTCTATGCTTTTCAAGAGCTTGATGAGGAGGCTGTTCGTCTTCAGCTCCTCATAGTCAATTTCCCCACCGGGAAGCTCCAATATGCACAGCGGCGGAAACATCACGCACCACCAATTTTGCCCTTTTCCCGCGCCGAGCACCACGCGCAGCGCAGCATACTCCCCTGCGGGGTAAACCTCTGCCCCATATTCCCGCTGTGGAAAGGGGAACGTTCCAATTTCAAGCGATGCACCATAGTCCATGCCGCATTCTGCAAGCGCCCGTTCCGCTGCAAAAAGCAAGCCCGCGCCATCCTCCATCAACCGCGCGCGTGCCTCCTCCGCTGTTTCAGCATCCTCCATGCGCGCACGTTCATATGCAAGGATTGCATCCCGCACGCGAAGCTTTGCGGCCTGATCTTCGGCCGAATCGCTGTTTGCAATTACATGGAGGCGGAATACCGATTCATATACGCTTTGCCCACTCTCCCGGTGTGCGCTGGCGCTTTTCCAACGCCCCGGCAGGCAAAGCAGCAGCGCCAATGTGAGCACAAAAAACAAAAGCATGTTTTTTTTCATTCCGTCGTTCATTCTCCTTCATGCGAATGGATTCACAGATAGTGCAAGCATTGACGTTTTCCGTGATTTTTAACCGTTTTGGGCTTATAATGAATATATGGAATATGAAGCACATGCAAAAATTAACCTCTTGCTCAATGTGCTCGGCAGGCGGCCGGACGGCTACCACGAGCTTTGCACCATCATGCACGCCATCGACCTTTGCGATACGGTCACAGTTGAACCCGCAACTGCGGTTTCCGTGGCGGCAGATGTGCCGCTTCCCGAACGCAGCGCGGCATTGCGTGCTGCGGAGGCTTACCGTGCCGCCGCAAAAACGGATGGAGCATGCATTACAATCCGCGCTCGCATCCCATCGGAAGCCGGGCTCGGGAGTTCCTCCGCAGATGCGGCGGCCGTGCTTTCCGGCATGCAGGCGCTTTACGGCGCGCTTTCGGAAGCGGAGCTTTTCGCCATCGCAGCGCGCACCGGTGCGGACGTTCCGTTCTGCCTTGCAGGCGGCGCAGCGCTCTGCGAAGGGATTGGCGAGCGGATCACGCCGCTTCCCGGTATGGCGCTCAACCTGCTTCTTGTAAAAGGCGCGCGCGGCGTCAGCACCAGAGCGCTCTTCGAAGGCCTTTCCCTGCCGCTGCCTTTGGGCGATGCCGGCGGCGCCGCTGCCGCGCTGCGTGCGGGCGATGTGCCGGCGCTCGCAGCGCGCGCATTCAACGCGCTGACTGCGCCTGCCGCCCGGCTTGTGCCGGAAATCACACGCTATGCAGACCGCCTGCGCGCAGAAGGCGCGCTCGCCGCCTGTATGACCGGGAGCGGCTCCGCCGTGTTCGGGCTCTTTGAAAGCCGTGCGGATGCGGAACGTGCAAAAGGCGCCTTTCCGGATGCGGCATTCACGCATGTGTGCCGCACGCTTCCCTTTTCCCACAAAACGTAGTATACTTCCTGTATTCTTACGATTTCGCTGAATTTTTATAGAAAGAATTGAGGAAAACCGGTATGACGCATATTACGGACCATAAAACCATCCATCTCATCGGCATCGGCGGCTGCTCGATGAACGGTCTCGCCCAGATCCTTCGCGACCGGGGCTATGCCGTGCAGGGCTCCGATGCAAATGTTTCCCCATTTACACAACGCCTGCAGGAACTCGGCGTTCCGGTCGCAATCGGCCATTCGGCCGACAACCTCGGCGCAGCTGACCTCGTCATTTATTCTGCGGCGATTAAGCCAACGAACATAGAGCGTGTGGCTGCAAAGGAACGGGGCATTCCGGAACTGGAACGATCCGTTGCGCTCGGCCAGTTGACCGAAGGCTACAAGGATGTGATCGGCATTGCGGGCTGCCATGGCAAAACGACGATCACTTCCATGTTGGCGTACATCTGCGAATCCGGCAAACCGGACGCCACAGTGCACATCGGCGGTTTTGTGGATATCCTCCACGGCGGTGTTCGCATCGGCGCGCACGACATGTTTATTACCGAGGCATGCGAATACGTGGAAAGCTTCCTGACGCTGCGCCCAACCGTAGCGTTGATCAACAATATTGACGACGATCATCTCGATTATTATAAGGACATCGACCACATTACCGATGCGTTCCGCAAATTCCTTGCCCTTCTTCCGGAAGGCGGCATGTTCATCGGCTGTGCGGACGATCCGCGGGTGCGCAGATTGCTTGTGGAACACAGGGGCGCGCACATTTCCTACGGCATGGCAAACGCGGATTATACGCCCGGCAACATCGTTTACGATGCAGCCGGCTGCCCTGCCTTCGATCTGCTGTATGAAGGCAGGAGCCTGGGCCGCGTCTCCCTTTGTGTGCCGGGCGAACATAACATCATAAACGCCATTGCCGCCGCAGCTGTGGCGCTCTATGCGGGCACCCCCTTCCCAGCGATCGCAGAAGCGCTGCATGCGTTTGAGAACACGCGCCGCCGCTTTGAATTTTTCGGCGAACGCAGCAGCATAAAGTACTATCACGATTACGCGCATCATCCGGCTGAAATCAACGCAACCCTTTCCGCCGCCGCGCGCGTGCCGCACGGGAAGCTCTGGTGCGTATTTCAGTGCAATTCCTATACCCGGGCAAAAACGCTCTTCTGCAAAAACGTGACCTGCTTTGCCCATGCGGATGAAGTGCTTGTGCCGGACATCTATCCCGGCCGCGAAACGGACGATGGCAGCGTGCATGCACGGGACATGGTTGCGGGCATCAACGCGGGCGGCACAAAGGCGGTTTACCTTCCCACATTTGAAGAAATCCGCGCTTACCTTGATGCAAATGCCAAGCCAGGCGATTTGGTCGTCACCCTTGGTTCGGGCGACGTTTACAAGCAAACGCAAAAGCTGCTTTAACACGCAAGTACCGCAGCGCTCCGGTTGTGAGCGCTGCGGCAGAGGGTTCTTATGTTCAGCTGGTTCCGTTTTCTCACCTATACCGTTACAACCTCCGTCACCCCGGGGCCGAATACCATTATGGCGTTTTCCACGGCAAGCCGCATTGGATTCCGGCGCAGCCTTCCGTTTTGCTTCGGCGTATGGCTTGGTTTTTTCTGCATTATGCTGCTTTCCACAGCGTTTTGCAGCGTCATGCAGGCATATCTTCCCGCGCTGCGCCTGCCGTTGCTCATCATGGGCGCGCTGTATCTGCTTTACCTCGCCTGGCATACCTACAAAAGCACGGATGCGATTTCCTCAAAGGATGAGCAAAGCGGCTTTCGCAAAGGGTTGCTGCTGCAATTTGTAAATGTTAAGGTGTATATCAACTGCATGATGTCGCTTGAAGGGTACATCCTTCCGCATTATAAGGGGCAAACGCTTCCGCTTGCGGGGTTTGTGCTGCTCGTGCCGACGCTCGGCTTCCTGACGCTGCTGCTTTGGGCAGGCTTCGGCACTGCGCTCAGCCGGTTTCTCGGCCGCCACCGCAAGGCCGCAAACATCGTGTTCGCGCTGCTGCTTGTATATTGCGCCGTTGCACTGTTCCTGTAAAGCCTGCATCCGGAGGACCGCATGGTTTATCTTTCGCGCTTCACTTTCCCTGATTCAGACCGGGAGTTCGATTTTTTTCTCAGCCAAAAGCGCACCTGCTATGATTCATTCTACCCTTTCCAGGTGCTCTCCCGCCACGCGTTTCTGGAAATCGATTTTTCGCCCGTCACGATCCTTTATGGCGGAAATGGCTCCGGCAAAACGACCGCGCTCAACATCATCGCGGAAAAGGTGGCCGCAGCGCGGGATTCCGCTTTCAACAAGTCCAACTTTTTTCCGGATTATCTCGCCCTATGCGGCGCCGGATTGGAAGACCCGCCCGGCGGATGCCGCATCATCACAAGCGATGATGTGTTTGATTACATGCTCAACCTCCGCAGCCTGAACGAAGGGATCGACCACCGGCGGGATGAACTGTTTCAGGAATACCTAAGCACAAAGTACTCCGAATTCCGCCTGGAGTCCATTGAAGATTACGAGAAACTCAAGCGGAACAACAACGCGAAACGGCTCACGCAATCGAAATTCGTGCGCAAGGAGCTGATGGACAACGTTCGGGAATATTCCAACGGGGAAAGCGCGTTCCGCTACTTTACGGAAAAGATCGGCGAGGATGGGCTTTATCTCTTGGATGAGCCGGAGAACAGCCTCTCCCCCGCACGGCAGGCAGAGCTTGTTGACTTTCTTTCGGATTCCGTGCGTTACTTTGGCTGTCAACTCGTGATCGCCACACACTCGCCGTTCATCCTCGCGTTCCGCGGTGCAAAAATTTACGATCTTGACGCCAACCCCGTGGATGTGAAGCGCTGGACGGAACTTGCCAATGTCCGCGCCTATTATGACTTTTTCAAAGCGCACGAGCGGGAGTTCAAAGGATAATAAAGCCGCATCTTACAACGTGCCCTGCAAATCGTCCAGCGTAAGGGAAAATGCGGGCAGGCAATGCACAAGGAAATATTGGAGTTCATCGCTTTGGATTGCGCCGATCTCCTTGCCGATTGCCGCATATGCATGCTGAAATTCCTTATTCCCTGCGTTAAGCTCATAAATACATTTGATGTAAGCGCAAAGCTTGTCCGCGCATTTGAGCAGCTTCTTTTCGCCGGGCGTCAGCTCCGAGGCATGCAGATAGGCGGCATAGTCCGCGCGGAGTTCCTGCGGCAGGTGGTTTTTCAGCTTGTCGGCAGCGTTTTTTTCAATTTGCTTGTAGATGGTTTTCATTTCATCGTTGTAGTACTTTACCGGCGTCGGCAGGTCGCCCGTGAGCACTTCGGGCGCATCGTGAAACAGCGCGCAGACCGCAAGCTTGTCGGCATCATATTGCTTTTCAAAGCAGCGGTTTCCGATGGTTGCGAGAAAATGTACAAGAAACGCACATTCCGCCGTATGCTGCATCAAATCTTCCTGCTCCGTGTTGAACATCAGGCTCCACCGGTTGATATAGCGCATCCGGAAGATGAGCGGCAAAAAAGTATTGTCCATGCGTTGCCTCCAAACCCGCCCTGTATCCGCACGGCGGGTCCCATTTGTTATTTGTTATCAAAAGGATACCAAAAAAATGTGCGGGCCGCAATGCGGGAAACACCATGGAACGCAGCAATGCATATAAACTGCATAAATCAGGCGCACGGCGGCACATGCGCCTGCATAAAGCGTTATTTCGTTTGTGCGGCCGCACGCGCCCGCGCCACGGCAATCAGCGCAAGCTGGTCGCCGATTACGGTATAAAGCGCTGCCGCTGCTTCCAGTTCATCGTCACAAAGGCCTTCTGCGATTTGCAGCGCAAGCGCCGCACCAAGCAATACGTATTCATCCGGTTGCATAAGCGGTACCCTCCTCTTATAAAAGCATATGCATCCCACAGGAAAAGCGCCTCCCATGAATGGCGCCTCTGCAGAGCGGCTTGCAAAAGTTCAGGAAAAATCATATAATGTTAAATAATATAAATTTAAAGGAGCTGATCTCCACAATGGAGGACGGAAGTCCAACAGGGTATTTCATATCCATTTTCCTTCTGATTCTTGGCGGCGCATATTTTGCAGGGACTGAGATTGCGCTTGCATCCGTAAACCGCATCCGCATGATGAGCTATTCGGACAATGGTGATAAGCGGGCCACGCGTGTTCTCTATATTCTGGATCATTTTGACAAGGCGCTTACAACGCTTCTGATCGGCAACAACATAATGCATATTGGCTGCGCAAGTATCGCTACGCTTATGGCAACGAAGCTATGGGGCGAAGGCGCAGTGGATGCGACCACGGTCGTGATTACGGTGGTTGTGTTTTTCGTGTCCGAAATGATCCCCAAGCGGTTTGCAAAGGCCTGCAACGAACGCTTTGCGCTCATGGTATCCGGCTCGCTGATCCTGCTGATGAAATTTTTCACGCCCGTTTCGTTCATATTCTCCAAACTGAGCGCATGGGTGAGCAAGCCCTTTAAAAAGGCGAAGGAAGAGCCCACCGTTACGGAGGATGAATTGTACGACATCATGGAAACCGTTGCGGCGGAAGGCGCGCTTGATGAGGATACAACCGAGCTTGTGCAGAGCGCGCTGCAGTTTTCGGACACATTCGTGCGCGAAGTGCTCACCCCATGGGAAAAGGTTGTCTTTCTGCCGGTGAACGCGCCGCATGCGGAGATTCTTTCCGTCATCCGGGATAACGCGCACTCGCGCCTGCCTGTAGTGGATGAGGAAGGGCACCCCATCGGCGTGCTGCTGATCCGGAAATATCTTAAGGCGCATATGCGCGGCGAAACGCCGGAGCTCAGCTTAATCATGGAAAGCGTGCACTTTGTGGATGCTGATATGCCCATTGACGACCTGTTCCCTGTGATGAGCCAGAACAAAACGCACCTTTCCATCGTGCGCGACGCAGAGTGGAAAACGCTTGGCATCATCACCATGGAAGATATTCTCGAAGAACTCGTGGGTGAGATTTACGATGAGGACGACCATGAGGAGGACCATGCGGAAGCCGCTGAGCAGGGAGGAGCAGCCTGATGCAGTATTTCCTGATTGTAATCCTGATCGCACTTTCCGCATTCTTTTCCGGTTCGGAGATCAGCTATGCGTCCCTGAACGGGATGCGCATGAAAAACGCCGCCGAAAACGGCGGGCCTGCCGCAAAAGCAGCTTATAGCATCTACCAGGCATATGATTCTGCACTTGTTACGATCCTGATCGGCAACAACTTTGTGAACATCGCCTCCTCATCGGTAGCAACGGTGATCGCGCTCTCCCTGATGGGAGATGAAGGCGCGCTGGTTGCAACGGCGGTGATGACGGTGCTGATCCTCACCTTTGGTGAAATCGTGCCGAAAATCGTGGCTGTGCAGGTGGCGGAAGGGTTTGCAAAGGTTGTTGCACTGCCCCTTCGCGCGATGATGATCGTCACAAAGCCCATCGTATGGGTATTCAACAAGCTTCTGATGTTGCTTGACCGCCTCTGGGCCGGCCTGAGCGAAAGCGGGCCTTCCGTGACGGAGGATGACCTTGAAACCATCCTTGAAACCGTAGAGGACGAAGGCGTGATCGACGAAGACCGCGCGGAGCTTCTGCAGAGCGCGCTCGACTTTGGCGATGTGCTCGCCTACGAGGTTATCACGCCGCGCGTGGACATGCTTGCCATCGACATTGAGGACCCGTGGGACGAGGTGCTTGAAACAGCATACGATTCCCCGTTTTCCCGCATTCCGGTCTATGCGGACAGCATCGACAACATCATCGGCATCCTGCACCTGAACCATTTTTTCAAAGAGCTGGTGGACCGGCCGCAGTTTGACCTGCGCTCGATCCTCATGCCGGTAAACTTCGTGCATAAAACCATGCCGCTTGACGATGTGCTTGCCGTCATGAAAACGCGCCAATGCCACATGGTCATTGTGACGGACGAATATGGCGGCACGATGGGCTGTTTGACCATGGAGGATGTGCTGGAGCAGCTTGTGGGCGACATTTGGGATGAATCGGATGAGATCGTGGACGAATTTGTGCAGACCGGCGAAGACTCCTACGAAGCCGACGGCAACATGCGCATTTATGATTTCTTTGAAGAGTTGGACATCGACGACCGGGATTTCGACGACGACAATGCCACCCTTGGCGGTTGGGCCATCGAAATGCTTGGCGATTATCCAAAGGTTGGGGACAGTTTCGATTACAAGAACCTGACCATTACGGTGAAAAAGCTCCAGAACCTCCGCGTCACGCGCCTTGCGGTGCAGGTGCGCCCACTCCCTCCGGAGGAAGAGGAGGAATAGAAACGGCTGCAGGCGACGGAGGATTGCCTTATTTCTGCGAAGGGCTGCAGGGTATGGCAATCCCCGTCAGGATGTGTTGTTACGACAATCCTCCGTCAGCGGCTTTGCCGCTGCCACCCCCTTTCCAAAGGGGGCTTTTTGGTATGTTTTAACCAAAAGGCTCCTTTGGCAGAGGAGCTGTCCGCGCAAGCGGACTGAGGCTTGTCTTATTTTCGTAAAGGGCTGCGGGGTCTGGCAATCCCCGTCAGCACCTTCGGTGCTGCTTCTCAGTGCGCAATGGTCGCGCCGCGTTGCCGCTGGAGCGGCTTTTTTGCTACTCCTGTGTTTTGAGGGAAAACGCATTCTTCCGGAATTCGATCAATCCATCCCGCTGCATTTTGCCAAGCTCTGCGGAAAGGGCGCTGCGCTCCACGCAAAGGTAATCCGCGAGCTGCTGGCGGGAGAACGGGATTTGGAAGCTGCGCTTTCCTCGGCGGATGGATTCCGCCGAAAGATAGGAAAGCACCCTGCCCCGGATGGTTTTCGGCGCAGTGTGAGTAATCTTTTGCGCCAAGCGGAGATTCTTTTGCGCAACGCATGCAAGAAGGTTGCGGATGAGCTGCGCATGAAACGCACAGGCCGAAGGGCAGGTGTGCAGAATGCGGGAAACGCTGAGCAAAAGCACGCTGCTTTCCTGCGCGGCGACAGCGTTCACCAGTGAAACCGCGCCGGGCACGGCAGCGTAGGCCTCCGAGAACAGCTCCCCCCGGCCGATGCGCGAAAAAATACTTTGATTCCCCCAGAGATCGTCCTGCACGATGTGTACCTCCCCGGAAAGCAGCAGCCCTGCGGCCGGAACGGCTTCGCCCTGACGGCAGATCAGCGCGCCCTTTGGGTAACGCCGTTCCACTGCCTGAAGGCAATGCAGCATGGCGGCCGCTTCTTCCGGCGAAATTCCGCGGAACAAATCGCTTTGCGCGATCAGCTTATCATTCATAATTTCCTCATTTTGTTGGAGAGACAACATAATTTTGATTGACAGTATAGTATGATGCAGGTACGGAGTCAAGAAGAAAAAGGAGGAACACGATATGATTCGCAGGGTCATTCAGATTGATGAAGAAAAATGCAACGGCTGCGGCGCATGCGCGGCAGCATGCCATGAAGGCGCAATTGCCATGATAGGTGGGAAAGCGCAGCTCATGCGCGACGATTACTGTGACGGGCTTGGCGATTGCCTGCCCGCTTGCCCCACAGGGGCGATCACCTTTGTGGAGCGGGAAGCTGCGGCGTATGACGAGGCAGCCGTGCTGAAAAACAAACAGGAAAAGATGCAGGGTGAAGGGAAAACGCTGCCTTGCGGCTGCCCCGGCACACAGGCAAAGGCGATTGTGCGCGGCACGGCAGAGCCGGAGGCATGCAGCGCAGCGCCCATGGTGTCGGAACTGCGGCAGTGGCCGGTGCAGATCAAGCTTGTTCCGGTCAATGCACCGTATTTTGAGGATGCGCACCTGCTCGTTGCGGCAGACTGTACCGCATATGCCTACGCCGCCTTCCATCGCGACTTCGTGCGCGGACGGATCACGCTTGTGGGGTGCCCGAAGCTCGACAGTGTGGATTACAGCGAAAAGCTGACGGAAATCCTTCGCAACAACAACATCAAGAGCGTAAAGGTTGTCCGCATGGAAGTGCCCTGCTGCGGCGGCATTGAAAACGCAGTAAAGTCTGCGCTGCAGGCGAGCGGAAAATTCATTCCCTGGCAGGTGGTAACGGTTTCCACGGACGGAAGGATTCTTGAGGACTAATTCGCTTGTGCGAAACTGGCGCACCCACGGGTGCGCCAGTTTCCATTTCTTTATTTCTTCTCCAAAATATCCCTTGCCACAATCACGCCCGTGACGCTCGCCTGCATCAGTCCGCGCGTGATGCCTGCGCCGTCACCGATGGCATAAAGGCCGGGCACAGAGGTGCGGAAGCGGTTATCCACTTCAAGCTTGCAGGAATAAAACTTCACTTCTACGCCGTAAAGCAGCGTGTTGCGGGAGTAAAGGCCCGGGGCAAGCTTATCATAAGCGCGGAGTGCTTCGATGATGCTCGTCAAATGCCGGTGGGGCAGCACAAAGGAAAGGTCTCCCGGCACGGCCGTCGTAAGCGTTGGCCGGGTGGTGGACTTTGCAAGGCGGGAAGCATCCGTCCTGCGGCCGAGCAAAAGGTCGCCCAGGCGCTGCACCATTACCCCGCCGCCTGTGAGCATGTTGCCTAACTGCGCGATGTAGTTGCCGTATTTAATCGGCTCATCAAACGGCTTGGTGAAATGCGTGCTCACCAGCACCGCAAAGTTTGTGTTTTCCGTGCGCAGGTTTGCATCGTGATAGCTGTGGCCGTTCACCACGGCGATGCCGCCTTCGTAGTGTTCCTCGCTCACGATGCCGCCGGGGTTCATGCAGAACGTGCGCACCTTGTTTTCAAACGTGTCTGCATAATAAACAAGCTTCGCCTCATAAAGGTGCTGCGTCAGGTGATCCATAATGGAATTGGGGACCTCCACGCGCACGCCGATGTCCACCTCGTTGTTGGAAAGCGAAATGCCAAGGCGTTTGCCCTCGTTTTGCAGCCATTGTGCGCCGCCGCGGCCGGGGGCCATAATGATGTTTCCGCCATAAACATCGCCTGCATCCTTACCGGAAACGTAATGCACGCCAACTGCACGCCCGTTTTCCATGATCACGCGCTCTGCGGTGGTGGAGCCCATGAACGTGAAGTTCTCGTGTTCCATCAGCCACTTATACATGTTTTCAAGCACAATTGCGGAATATTCCGTGCCCATGTGCCGCACGGGGCAGCGCACAAGATGGATGTTGTGGCGGCTTGCCTCATAAGCGATTTCAGCCACCTTCGGGTCGCCCTTGCCGTGCACGGCATCCGGCGCACCAAAGCCGACATAGACGGAGTCCGCATAGTCGATGAGTGCCTGTGCCTCTGCCTCCGGAATGTATTTTGTGATGTTGCCGCCTACCTCGTGCGAAAGGGAAAGCTTGCCGTCCGAAAACGCGCCCGCGCCTGCCCAACCGCTCATGATGGCGCAGGGATTGCAGCCCACGCATTTTCCTGTAATACGTGCCGGGCATTTGCGCTCCGCGATGGCACGTCCGCTGTCCATCAGCAACACCTTTTTCGTTTCGTCGTGCTTCATCAGCTCAAGCGCAGTAAAAATGCCCGCCGGGCCTGCGCCGATGATGACCGCATCATATGTTTTGTTCATGGCTGCATCCTCCTGTTTTAGACTGGCCCATTTGAGCCCGAACTATAATATATCAGAACAAGCAAAAAGTAAAGCTTTTAGAACGAGCTTTAATAAAAGAATTGTTTATGGGAATATAACCATGTGTTGCCGGCAGCGCTTTATGGCCGCATCCCCCAAAGCATTGTGCCGCGCGCTTCTCCAAGGCATGTAAAGCCATACTTTTTGTAAAACGCATTGCCCTTCCCATTGTTTTTCCCGCAGCCGAGCATCACGCCGTGCACATCCTTTGCACGGAGGGCGGCAAGCAAGGCATCCATCAGTTGATGGCCGAGGCCAAGCCGTTGATATTCCGGGAAAATATCGATGTGGAGGTGTGCGGGATACGCACGCGCAAAGCGGCCCTCCACCTGATGAAACAGCCAGTTGCGCGCCGCGCTGCGGGAGCAGCGCCAGATTCGGGGCAGATATGGCAGGAAGCGGATGCGGTAGCGCCTGTAATCCGGCGCAGAGATGATATAGCCCACCGCCTCATCCGCATCATTGGCGGCAACGAAGCAGGTCGAAGGCTCACATTCCGTGTAATAGTCGTTGTACATCAGAAGAATCCATTGCCGCAGCGCCGCATCCTCATAGACGCGCGGCGTAGCCGTTGCAAGGCAAACCTCCCGCATACGCTCCCGGTCGCGCGGTTCATACGGACGGATGTGCATTTCAGCCCCAAAGCCTTTCCCGATACACCCCCCGTGCCTTCAGTGCGCGAATGCTTTCCATCACCATCGGTTTATCCTCATGGTAGGTTACGCCAAACCAGCTTTCGTGCGTCGGCAGCACGCGCACGCGCGCCTTCCCGGCAAGGATGGCTTCGCAAACCGCATCCGGCAGCAAGTCCTCGTATTTCAGCGGATTTTTGACAAGGCCTGCGGCGAGGTTTTCTTCAAAGCGGGCATGCAGTAGCGGAAACAGGCCGCTTTGGAACCCCCAGCAGTTCATGGAAACCGTTGTGCCGCGCGGCAGGAACACGGCCTCGCCCGCCGCGTTTTTGTATTCCGCACCCTCCTGCGTTTTAACGATGCCGAGCCGCTCGCTGATGCGCGCGAGATATCCGTTTTCCACTACGCATTCGCCGCGGTTGACGCTGCCATGGTCGGTCAGCGTATTTTCAAGGAGATATCCCACCGCAAGGTGCTCGGCCGCATGCGCAGGGTTGGATAGAAACTCGTACAGCAAACGGAAAGCCTCCGGCCCGTAATAATCATCTGAATTGATGACGGCAAACGGCCGTCCAGCGATGGCTTTCTCCGCAGAGAGCAGGGCATGCGTTGTGCCGAGCGGCTTCACACGGCCTTCCGGCAGGGCAATGCCTGCGGGGATTTGATCAAGCTCCTGATACGCATAGGCCGTTTTGATGTGCGGGGCGACGCGCGTGCCGATCGTCGCTTTGAAATCAGCTTCGATTGCATGCTTGATAATGAACACGACTTCATCAAACCCGGCGCGCAGCGCGTCATACACCGAATAATCGATTATGAAGCAGCCTTCTGGGTCAATGGGATCCATTTGCTTGATGCCTCCGCCATAGCGGCTGCCCATGCCGGCCGCAAGGATGGCCAAAACAGGTTTTTGCATGTTGCGCTCTCCTTTGTAAAATTAAAGTGCTGTGGCGGGATTATGCCTGTTCAATCTGGCACATTTTCATTGTAGTGAGCGCCGCCGCATGGCTTTCAGGCGTGACGCCCGCGCAGCAATCCGGCGCGATAAAGATACGATTTCCCGGGAAATAAGCCCGCAAAAGGAGTGCGTTCGACACCACGCAGATGTCCGTGCAAAGGCCCATGAGCAGGAATTCCGTTTCCGGCCCCACATGTGGGCGCAGAAGCTCCGGCAATGCGATGCAGCCGAACGTGGGCTTGTCAACGATGCGCGCGCCCTCCGCAAATGGGGCGATTTCAGGCGCAAGCGCCCACCCCGCGCTGCCCTGTTCGCAATGCGCAACGGGGAGGAGCTTGCCTTCAAGGGATTGCATGTAATCGTTTCCGTGCGTGTCCCGCGTGAAAACGAGCATCGCGCCCGCCGCGCGCTCCGCCTCGATGCGTGCCGCCACCGCAGGAACGATTCTGCGCGCTTCCGCCGTGCCGAGCGTGCCGGTAATAAAATCGTTCTGCATGTCAATCACAAGTACGATTCGTTTTTCTGCGTTCATGGTATGATACCTCCAAAGAAATTAAATTGCACAATCTTCAGCCGCCGGCGGCGATGGTTCCTCCAAAAAGAAGCCTTGGGGGTTCCCTCGTCACCCCGTGCGGAAACTCAGTATACCGGGTATCCGTTCACATACATTGCAAGGTACGCAACAAGCCCTGCAAGGGAAAGAAACGTTGCTAAGGCGTCCTTCCTGCGCGTATCCGCAAGCGCGGCAAGCGCAAGGGCGAGCGGGAAGCAGGCGGCAAGGTAGCGCGGCGCGCTCAAAAGCCACGTTGCGCCAATAGCAATGACGAAATAGGCGAGAAAATATGCCGTATAGGAAGGCCGGAGCCGTTTTGCCGCAGCTGCCATAAGCCCGAGTGCGCCAAAGGAATACGCAAGGTTCGGCAGCCACAGCCCAAATAGTTGGCGCAGGTTCCCTTCCGCAGCCGTAGAAAGCGCATATTCCGTCTGGTAGGCGGCAGTTTCAAAGAATAACCCGAAGCCTTGGCTCCAGTGCTCCCTCTGGTATTGCATAAACTTGAGCGGATCGCCCGTTACGGCATAATTGATGGCAACATAGGCTGCAAGGCCAAGCGGCACAAGGAGCATGCAAATCCCCTGCCGGATGCGCGTGTTCTTTTCCGCGGGAAGCGTTCCCATGCGCCGCGCGCGCAAAAGTCCATAAAGCCACTCCACAAACACGAACGCAAGCAGCAGCACACCGACCGAGCGCGTGAACGCCGCAAGCGCACCGAACAGGCAGCCCCAAAGGTAATGCTTTTTGCGCACCAGATAAACGCACAGAAGCGAGCAGAGCAGGAACAGGCTTTCGGTCATCGGCGCGGCAAAAAAGAATGCAGCCGGGGTCAAAAACAGGAATTTTACCGCGCGCAAGGCTGCCTCCCGCTCGTAATCGAGCGCGGCAAGTTCATACATCAGAATCGCGGCGGCAATCGCGCAAAACGAGGAAACAAGCATTGCGGACACAAATGAATTCCCCGTGAGAAAATTCAGCGCCCGGATACAGATGGGGTAAAGTGGGAAAAAAACGATGTGAAACCGCGGATCACCTTCGGTTACATACCAGTTTTCGGCAATGCCCAGATAACTTGGGGAATCGCTTTTCAGCCAGCACGCGCGCAGTGTATCCCAAATGCCGCCCTCATAAACGCCGCCCGCCGCGTGGAATGCATATCCCACGGCAAAAAGGAAGAGGCGCGTAATGAGCATAAAGAGCACAATGCGCTCCCATGGGTGCCGCTTATCCCGCCGGAGGCTGCGCCGCCCAAGCCGGGCATCCGGCGAAGGGAGCGGCTCCGCGGTGAAGAAGCAGAGCGCGTGATCCACGCCGCGCAGCAGGCAAAGCGCAAACAGCAGACAGGATAGCCCCGCTGCGACAAGCCCCGCAAGAGAGCCTGCGCGCGTGAGCGCATACCACCCAAACGCCGCTGCAGTAAGGGCTGCGGCACAAACATAAATCCGCCTTTGAAGCTTGTTTTCTTTCCACCAATTCATAACAAATCCATTATAGCACGCGGCGCGACAGGGAACAACTGCGCCGAAGCGTTTGCGGATTGTTTACAATTTCCGCTTGCACAGCCCGGCTCGGCGCGCCGGAAAGCGCTACGTTAAATGTATACAAGTATATATCCCGCGCATCCCTTGAAATCCGAATTTCCTTGCGATAAGATGAACTTGCCGCAATGCGGCGCTTCCGTTTATGTATTCAATTAAAAATCAGAAGGAGCAAAAAACCATGATCGAGTTGACCTCCCACGGCGTGTATCTCGTGGACGGCAAGCCGCAGGAAGGCGCGCCGATGAGCATGAGCCCCGACGCGGCGCGCGAAAACACCATCGCGTATTCCATCCTCCGCGCGCACGATGTATCCGACGATCCCAAGAAGATGCGCATCAAGTTCGATTGCCTTGTTTCGCACGACATCACCTACGTCGGCATCATCCAGACCGCGCGCGCAAGCGGCCTCAAGGAGTTCCCGCTTCCCTATGCCATGACCAATTGCCACAACAGCCTTTGCGCCGTCGGCGGCACGATCAACGAGGATGACCATGTGTTTGGCCTTTCTGCCGCAAAGAAGTACGGCGGCATTTATGTGCCGGCAAACCAGAGCGTCATCCACAGCTATGCTCGCGAGGCGCTCACTGCCTGCGGCAACATGATCCTTGGCTCCGACAGCCACACCCGCTATGGCGCGCTTGGCACCATGGGCGTTGGCGAAGGCGGCCCGGAGCTTGTGAAGCAGCTTCTCAAGAACACCTACGATGTGCCTGCCCCTGAAGTTGTGCTCGTGTACCTCACCGGCGCACCGAAGAAGGGCATCGGCCCGCACGATGTCGCGCTCGCGCTTGTTGCAGCGACATTTGACAGCGGCTTTGTGAAGAACAAAGTGCTTGAGTTTGTGGGCCCCGGCGTTGCGAACCTGCCCGTCGAATTCCGCAACGGCATCGACGTTATGACCACCGAGACCACCTGCCTCTCCTCCATCTGGGAGACGGACGATCAGGTCAAGCATTATTATGACGTATACGGCCGGCCTGAGGCGTTTAAGGCCCTCAAGCCCGGCAACGTCGCTTACTATGACAGCATGATCCACATCGAGCTTGACAAGATGGAATCCATGATCGCGCTGCCGTTCCATCCCTCCAAAGCGCACACGATCCACGAGTTCCAAAAGAACGCGAAAGCACTTCTTGCGGAAGTCGAAGCTGAAGCCGCAAAGAAGTTCCCGAAAGCCAAGACCGACCTCGCCAGCAAAGTGCAGCCGGATGGCTCCGTACTTGCAGATCAGGGCGTCATCGCCGGCTGTGCGGGCGGCACCTATGATAATATCATGGAAGCTGCGGCCATCCTCAAGGGCGGCGACGTGGGCGACGGCTATTTCGGCCTTTCCGTGTACCCGATGAGCGTCCCCGTGAGCCTGGAGCTCACCCGCGTGGGCGCTTCCGCCGAGCTTCTTGAGGCGGGCGCTATCATCAAGCCCAGCTTCTGCGGCCCGTGCTTCGGCGCAGGCGATGTGCCCTCCAACAACGGTCTTTCCCTCCGCCACACCACCCGTAACTTCCCGAACCGCGAAGGTTCCAAGCCCGGCGAAGGCCAGATCGCAACCGTTGCGCTTATGGACGCCCGTTCCATTGCGGCTACTGCGCGCAACCACGGTGTGATTACCGCGGCAACGGATGTGGACTATGATATGCCGGAGATCGATTATCACTTCGACAAATCCGTTTACGAGCGCCGCTGCTATAACGGCTACGGCAAAGCAGATCCCTCCGTTGAACTGCGCCTTGGGCCCAACATCACGGATTGGCCGAAGATGTATGCCCTGAATGAGAACCTGCTCGTAAAGCTTGCGGCTGTCATCAATGATCCTGTGACCACCACGGACGAGCTGATTCCCTCCGGCGAAACAAGCTCCTACCGCTCCAACCCGCTGCGCCTCTCCGAGTTTGCGCTTTCCCGCCGCGTGCCGGAATACGTCGGCCGCAGCAAAGCTGCACAGGCGCTTGAGAATGCGCGCATCGCAGGCGAAAAGCCCGCGGAACTGATGGATGCACTCGCCAAGGTCGGCAATGCGGAAGAACTCATCAACACCACGAGCACCGGCTCCGCCATCTTTGCCAACAAGCCAGGCGATGGCTCCGCACGTGAGCAGGCCGCTTCCTGCCAGAAGGTGCTCGGCGGCTATGCCAACTTCTGCTATGAGTACGCCACCAAGCGCTACCGCAGCAACTGCATCAACTGGGGCATCCTTCCCTTCACCCTTGCGGAAGGCACCAAGTTCGATTATGAAGACGGCGATATGGTGTTCGTACCCGGCATCCGCAAGGCAGTTGAAACCGGCACCGAAACCATTCCTGCGAAGGTCATCCGCAAGTGTGGCTGCGTGGAGGATATCACCCTTTACATCAAAGGCCTCACTGCCGACGAAAAGCAGATCCTGCTCGACGGCTGTCTGATGAACTATTATGCTGCACAGCTGAACAAATAACCGCAGCCAAGCGGCCACGAAATGAAAACGGATCCCACCCGGCATTTGACTGGGTGGGATCCGTTCATTTTGCAGTGGAATTTAATCGAAGAATTTCCCTTTGTAGAAATTCTCGTTTCCGAGCTTCTTTGCGGTCAGCCGAAAAATCACATTGCCATCCGGGCATACGATGTCCTTGCTGTATTTGCTGGTTCCGCCAATGTTTTCCAAATCTCCGCCACTTCTTACGGCCTCCATGATCGGGAACATCAGCATCATTGTTTTGGAGCAAATCCCCTGCCCAGCAGCATTCACCGGGCAACCATACGTGCAGGTATAAATATCGCCGATTTCCTCACCATTTCTGCAATACCGCTCTGTGTGGTCACCGCGGAGAAATCCGATTACCTTAATCTCCCATTCATATTCTTCGGCATACCATTTTTTCATACTTTCCCTCCAAACCCAGATTTACTTGATTCTAATTCCGCTAATACCATCAGAGACATACCGTCTTTTTCACTTATGGTATCATAGCATACAGCGGTGCGCTTGTATACCGCTGCCAGGGATAAACTGCAGGACGAAAGTTTGGTACAAATCTCGGAAAGAGCGGAAAAAGAAATGCCTTGGATTAGGGTGTTTCATTTTTGGGGAACCGGCAGCTACCTATCATGTAGGGAGGGAACCCCGCTCAAATAGCAGCGGTTTACTTAGGGCATCACAACCCGGGGCAGCCGCAAGCGTCCGCCCGTCTCGGCCTGAAAACGATACACTGTATCGTTTTCTGCTGCGCACCGGCCTCGAGAACGCTGCGCGTCTTGCCGGCTCAAGGTCCGGAAAGAGGAGTATCAGACCGCAAAAGAAAGAGAACACCCTGTGGTGTTCTCTTTCTTTTGGGATCCGGCAGCTACCTAGATTTATTTCAAACCTATTGTACTCGGTTGTGCAAGAAGTCAAGAAAAACAGGCATTTTTCAATCAACGGTGAACAATATAGTTTATATCAAAAGTTGCCGAAAAGTTGCCAGGTCATATTTCTAGGTTGTGTGCATAAAACATGAATACCGCGTTGCGCAGCCGAAACAGCATCGTCATGGCAAAATAAATTAAAATTATTTCTGATTTGCCTATTGACATACTCACCGATTCGGTGTATAATAAGGCCATAAGATAAAACAACGGAGGGCAAGGAAAATGGCAAAGACATTTTATAGCGTAGCCTATTGGGATGGCAGTGCTAAGATGACAAAATGGTTTGACAACGCAGAGAAGGCAAATGAATTTGCCGATCACAATTACCGCGATGATCCCGTAAGGCACACGTACAAGAACCCTGAAAAGATCAAGGAAGTAGAAGAAATCATCGAGCGGCAGAGCTGCATCTGGTAACACGACAACGCCGAGCCGGGCGGCTAAACCCGGCAGAAGGGATTTCAGATGACTTTTTCAGTGTTTTCAACGTTGTACCGCGAAGCAATGAACGAACCCGATATGGATATGTTCATCGGTTCCGTTGGTTTTCCGGAATACCTGGGTTCCGTATCGGATGAAGATGCGTATTTGATTCTTGCGACAATTCACACGTTTGCAAACGGTTCGTTCTGTGACATACGCGATGCGATCGGCGCAAAACAATCCGACATGACTGCAATCTTCGGTATTCCGTCCCGGACATGCGGCAACTGGGAGACGGGTGTAAATACACCGCCGCCGTATGTCAGGTTCCTGATTTCTTGGGCGGCATTCTGCGCGATGCAAGAACGGTGATGCTATGGCGCGACAATCTGTAATTCGTATATGTACATCCTGCGGTGCGGAGTTCACAGGCAACGCAAGGCAATTCCAATGTGATGCGTGTTCCGCAGCGGGCAAGAAAAACAGTTCCATCCGAATGCGCACATGTCAGGACTGCGGCGTGGAATTTCAGGGAGGCCCACGTGCGAAGCGATGCCCCGCGTGCAGGATAAAGGCCGAAAGAGAACGCGCCGCGAGGTATAGAAAAAACGGATACGCGCGGAAGCTAGGTAGCACGGACACATGCGAATGCTGTGGGCACGAATACACTGTAAGCAACGGCAGGCAACGATATTGCCCTGATTGCAGGCATGACGCTGTTATGGAGGTTGACCGCAGCCAGGGCGCTGCGTACCACACCGCAAACCGCGATAAAATAGCGGAAATCAGATCAGGGAAACGCATATCATTAAAACGGTGCGTGATATGTGGCGGCCTGTGTCCGCCCGGAACAAATGCGGTAACATGCGGAAAGCCTGAATGCGTTTCCGCGTTGCGAAAAAGCTATTACAAAAATATCCCCCGCCAGCCATAAGCCAGCGGGGGAGCGTCGTATTTATTTCTGTTTTTCCACCTGAGCATCCTCCGGCTTTTCGTCCTTCATTTTTTCCAGCGCCGATTTCAGCATTTTGGGCAGCGGTAAGCCCAGCTCGCCCGCGTTTTCAAGGATGCTAAGCCCTTCGTTGGCGATGTAGAACATAATCACCGCAGAACGAATCGCATGGTTTGCCGCAGGGATTGCCT
>OLGD01000154.1_pt1 | contig 139709 bp, 132 predicted proteins | sample 1605311 | NCBI WGS metagenome assembly OLGD01 (sample SAMEA3888917, study PRJEB22519) | human gut metagenome | biome: human gut; feature: human-associated habitat; material: faeces | place: Denmark | collected 2010 | reverse complement strand
CCGCCTGCGCCGGAACCGCCTGCGCCGGCCGGTGAGGAGCCCCGGCCCGAGCCGACTGCGCCGGAGGAGATGCGCACGGCAGCGCCGGCGCCGCAGCAGGCGGAGGACGGGCAGGCGCTGCCGCCCAAACCGCCCGCGCCGTTGCCGGACGATGGGGCAGAGGACGTGCCGGTACCCACGGTGGACGGCGTATTGCCAAAGGGAAAGGACGACCGGGAAGACGCTTCCCTGGACGAGCTATTGGAAGAAATTATCAATGCGGGAGAACAGTACAATGGGTAAAAACAACAAAAACGAAGGCTTTGTCACCCAGATCGCATCGCGCCGGGAAAACTTCCCTCAGTGGTATACCGACGTGATCCTCAAGACCGATATGGTCGACTATTCCGACGTGCGCGGCTGCATGGTCATCAAACCGTACGGCTACCGCGTTTGGGAGCTGATCCAGCAGGACCTGGACGCGCGGTTCAAGGCGACCGGCCACCAGAACGCATATTTTCCGCTGTTCATTCCCGAAAGCCTGCTGAAAAAGGAAGCGGAGCACGTGGAAGGGTTTGCGCCGGAGGTGGCGTGGGTCACGCACGGCGGCGACGAGCTGCTGACGGAGCGCCTGTGCGTGCGTCCGACGAGCGAGACGATCATCTGCTCGATGTACAGCAAATGGATCCAGTCTTATCGGGATCTGCCGCTGCTGCTCAACCAGTGGTGCAACGTCGTGCGCTGGGAGAAAAACACCCGGCCGTTCCTGCGCACGAGCGAGTTCCTCTGGCAGGAGGGGCACACCGCGCACGCGACGGCCGAGGAGGCGCAGGCGGAGACCATCCAGCAGCTGCGCACCTATCGCGCGTTTATGGAGGACGTGCTGGCCATTCCGGTCATTTGCGGCCGCAAGAGCGAGAACGAGAAGTTTGCCGGCGCATACGCCACCTATACGCTCGAGGCCATGATGCAGGACGGCAAGGCACTCCAGATGGGGACGAGCCACAACCTGTCCGACCATTTTGCCAAGGCATACGATATCAACTATCTCTCCAAAGAGGGACGGCTGGAGCCGTGCTATACGACCTCCTGGGGCGTGTCCACGCGCATGATCGGCGGTCTGATCATGGTGCATGGGGACGACCGGGGGCTCGTGATGCCGCCGCGCGTCGCGCCCATCCAGGTGGTCATATTGCCCATCGCGATGCACAAGCCGGGCGTGCTGGAGAAGGCGAACGAGCTGCTGCAGTCGCTCAAGGCCGCCGGGCTGCGCGTGCAGCTGGACGATCGCGACCAGAGCGCGGGCTGGAAGTTCAACGAGTGGGAGATGAAGGGCGTGCCCGTGCGCGTGGAAGTGGGTCCGCGCGACATCGAGAACGGCCAGGTCATGGCGGTGCGCCGCGACACGCTGGAAAAGCTGGCGCTGCCGATGGAAGGGCTTTCCGATGCGCTCAAGACGCTGCTCGACAGTGTGCACGACGGCATGTATCAAAAGGCGCTCGCGTTCCGGGAGGCCAAGACGGTGCAGGCCGAAACCTTTGACGAGCTGGCCGCCGGCGTGCAGAACGGGTTTGTTTTGGCCAACTGGTGCGGCTGCGGCGCGTGCGAGGACGAGATCAAGGCCAAGACGGGCGCCACCACGCGCTGCATGCCGTTCGACGGCGCAGAGGTGGAGGAAGGCGCCGTGTGCGTGCACTGCGGCAAGCCGGCCGTGACGCGCATGTATTTTGCAAAATCCTACTGAGCGGCCGGCGCGAGCTGAACGCACGGGGAAACGGGGAAGAGAGGGAGGCGACGGGATCATGAAACCGGAACAGAAAAAGTGGCTGCTACTGTTTCTGCTGTTGGCGCTGACCGTGCTGGTGACGGCGCTTCTCCGCGTGCCGGTGCCGCTGAGCGTGACGATCGGCGGACGCGATGCGGGCGTCTATGTCACGCTCGGGGATGTGTGCGTGTTTTTCGCCGTGCTGCTGTGCGGCACGCCGTGGGGCGCGCTGATCGCTGCGCTGGGCATGGCCCTGGCCGACCTGCTGGTGGGCAGCTATTCCTACATCATCGGAAGTTTCCTGATCAAAGGCGGCATGGCGCTGTTCATCGGCGCGTTTGCCACGCGCTGCTCCGGCTGGAAGGCCTGCTTTCGCGCGGCGTTCCTCGCAGAGGGCATTATGATCGCGGGTTATTTCGTGTATGATTTGACGGTATTTGGGCAGTATGCCATCGCGGCGTACCAGATTCCGCTCAACCTGTTACAGGGACTCGTGTGTGGCGCCGCCGGCGCGTGCCTGCTGCAGTGCATTCCGCCGCGCGTGCGCGGCCTGCTCGATCCGGCCCGCCCCGGCGCATACTATGCCGGTACGGGAAACAGGCGGGTGCGCTGACATGCGGCTGACGGTGCTGGGCCGGTTCGGCCCGTTCCCCCCGCCTGGGGGCGCCTGCTCCGGCTATCTGGTCGAGAGCGGGGATACACGCCTGCTGCTCGACTGCGGCAGCGGCGTGATCGCCAATCTGCGCCGGGTCTGCCCGGCGGCGGGACTGACGGGCGTGGTCGTGTCGCACTGGCACATGGACCATGCGTCGGATCTTGGCGTATTGCGCTATGCGTTGGAGGCGCAGGCAGCGGCCCGGTTGCCGGTGGTCGCGCCCGCGACGCCGGACGATGCGGCGAGCCTGTTTTTCGGCAACGGCGCGTTTTTATGGGAGCCTTCGCGGCCGGAGTGCGAATATTCGTTTGGGAGCCTGACGGTGCGTCTGTTCCCGGTGGTGCATCCGGTCGAGACGTATGCCGTGCGCGTGAGCGACGGGGTGCACAGCCTGTTTTATACCGGGGATACGGCGTACTTCCCGGAGCTTGCCAAAGCGGTTGCGGGCGCGGACGTGTTGCTGGCGGACGCCTGCTTTGCCGGGGCGGCATGTGCGCCGCGCCCCGTGCACATGACGGCGGCCGAAACGGCGCGCCTCGCGCGCGAGAGCGGGGTAAAACGGCTGCTCCTGACCCATCTGGACGGCGGGATGGAGGCCGCTGCCGCAACATTGGAGCGGATTGTGGCGGCAGGGATTGACTTTTCCCCCACAATGGTGGTACAAGATATGGGGATCATGGATATTTGAAAAAGGAGATAGATCATTATGGCGAAAAAGACGATTGAAGACATCAACGTAACCGGTAAGAAAGTCCTCGTCCGTGTCGATTTCAACGTGCCGTTGACGGAGGACGGCCAGGTTTCGGACGACAAGCGCATCGTGGCCGCGCTGCCGACGATCCGCTATTTGCTCGACCATAAGGCCAAAGTTATCCTCTGTTCGCACCTGGGCCGCCCGAAGGGCAAGGTCGACCCGAAGTATTCCCTCGCCCCGGTGGCCAAACGGCTTGCGGAGCTGCTGCCCGATACGAAGATCCGCTTTGCCAAGGATACCATCGGCGAGAGCGCCAAGGCGGCCATCGCGGAAATGCAGGAAGGCGAGATCGTCCTGCTGGAGAACGTCCGGTTCTACAAGGAAGAGACCGACAACGACCCGGCCTTTGCAAAGCAACTCGCGTCTCTCGCGGAGATCTACGTGTCCGACGCATTTGGCACCGTCCATCGCGCGCATGCGTCCACCGCGGGCGTGGCGGCGTACCTGCCGGCGGTTGCCGGCTTCCTGATCGGCAAGGAATTGGGCGTCATGGGCGCGGCGCTGGAGCATCCCGAGCGGCCGTTTGTGGCGATCCTCGGCGGCGCGAAGGTGGCCGACAAGATCGGCGTGATTACGAACCTGCTTTCCAAGTGCGACAGCCTGATCATCGGCGGCGGCATGGCGTATACGTTCCTCAAGGCCAAGGGCTATGAGATTGGCGACTCCCTGCTCGACGCGGACAGCATCGACCTGGCCAAGTCGCTCATGCAGCAGGCGGCCGACAAGGGCGTGAACCTGCTGTTGCCGGTGGACAACGTCGTGGCGGATCGTTTCGACGCGGAGGCCGACCACAAGGTCGTCAAGTCCAGCGAAATCCCCGCCGGCTGGCAGGGTATGGACATTGGACCCGAGACGGTCAAGCTGTTCTCCGAGACCATTGTGAACGCCAAGACCGTCATCTGGAACGGGCCGATGGGCGTGTTCGAGTTCCCGGCGTTTGCCGAAGGGACCAAGAAGGTGGCCGAAGCGTGCGCCGCGTGCAAGGGCACGACGATCATTGGCGGCGGCGATTCCGCCTCTGCAGTCAGGAAGCTCGGCTTTGCAGACAAGATGACGCACATCTCCACCGGCGGCGGCGCGTCGCTGGAGTTCCTCGAGGGCAAGGTGCTGCCGGGCGTGGCGGTGCTGAACGACAAGTGAGAACGGCCGCTTGCGTGAAAATTTGAAAGGAAACGGGGGTATCGTCATGAGGAAACCGATCATTGCGGGAAACTGGAAGATGAATATGACGCCGGAGGCGGCGGAGGAGCTCGTCTCCGCGCTGCTGCCGCTCGTCAAGGACGCCAAGTGCGACGTGGTCGTGTGCCCGCCGTACGTGGACCTCTGCGCGGTCAGCAAGCTCGTCAAGGGCACCAACGTGCACCTCGGCGCGCAGAACGTCCACTGGGCGGCCAAGGGCGCGTTTACCGGCGAGATCAGCGCCGACATGCTGAAGGCCTTTGGCGTCGAGTATGCCATCATCGGCCACAGCGAGCGCAGGCAGTACTTTGGCGAGACGGACGAGGGCGTGAACGCCCGCGCCAAGGCGGCGCTCGCCGCCGGCATCACGCCGATCATCTGCGTGGGCGAGACGCTCGAGCAGCGGGAGAGCGGCGTGACGGACGCGCTGGTTTCCGGCCAGGCCAAGGCGGCGCTGGCCGGCATGGAGCCGGAGCAGGTGAAGTCCGTCGTCATCGCCTATGAGCCCATCTGGGCCATCGGCACCGGCAAGACGGCCACCGCCGAAGACGCCAATGCCACCATCGGCGTGATCCGCGGCGCTATCGCGGAGGCGTTTGGGCAGGCGGTCGCGGAGGAAGTGCGCATTCAATATGGCGGCAGCATGAACCCGAAGAACGCGTCCGAGCTCATGGCCATGCCGGAGATCGACGGCGGGCTCATCGGTGGCGCCAGCCTCAAGGCGGAGGACTTCTCCAAGGTGGTCAACTACTGATGAAACCGATCACTGCACTGATCATCCTGGACGGTTTTGGCTGCCGCCGGGAGAGCGAATATAACGCCATTAAGGCCGACGGCGCGGCGCACATCCGTGCCCTCGCCGCGGCCTATCCGCATACCGAGCTGCAGGCCAGCGGGCTGGACGTGGGTCTGCCTGCGGGCCAGATGGGCAACTCGGAGGTGGGGCACCTGAACATCGGCGCCGGGCGCATCGTGTATCAGGAGCTCACCCGCATTACCAAGTCCATTGAGGACGGCGATTTCTTTACCAATCCCGCGCTGCTCGGCGCCATGGAGAACTGCAAGCGGCACGGAACGGCGCTGCACCTGATGGGGCTCTGCTCCGACGGCGGCGTGCACAGCCACCTCAAGCACCTGTATGCGCTGGTGGAGATGGCAAAGCGCAACGGCCTGTCGCGCGTGTACATCCACTGCTTTATGGACGGGCGCGACGTGCCGCCTGCGAGTGGCAAGGGCTACATCGAGCAGCTCGAGGCGGAGCTTGCGCGCATCGGCTGTGGCAAGATCGCCACGGTCATGGGACGGTACTACGCCATGGACCGCGACAACCGGTATGAGCGCGTGCAGCTGGCCTATGCTGCCATGACCTATGGCGAGGGCGTGACCGCGCCGAGCGCCGTGGCGGCCATGCAGCAGAGCTATGACGAGGGCGTGGTGGACGAGTTTGTGAAACCCACCGTCGTGCTCGAGGACGGCCACCCGGTCGCCACCATCTCGGCAAACGACTCCGTGGTCTTTTTCAACTTCCGGCCCGACCGCGCGCGGGAGATCAGCCGCGCGTACATCTTCGAGGATTTCGATGGCTTTGCGCGCAAGTTGGGCTATCTGCCGCTGTATTACGTCTCCATGACGCAGTACGACAAGACGTTTGAGGGACGTCTCCACGTGGCCTTCCAGCCGGAGACGCTCAGCAACACGCTTGGCGAGTATCTGTCCGCCTGTGGCAAGACGCAGCTGCGCATTGCGGAAACCGAAAAGTACGCGCACGTGACGTTCTTCTTCAACGGCGGTGTGGAAGCGCCGAACGCGGGGGAGGATCGCGCGCTGATTCCGTCGCCCAAGGTGGCCACCTATGACCTCAAGCCGGAGATGAGCGCCTATGAGGTGACGGAGGAGGCCGTGCGCCGCATTGAGAGCGGCAAGTACGACGTGATGATCCTGAACTTTGCCAATTGCGACATGGTCGGCCACACGGGCGTGATGGAGGCGGCGGTGGCGGCCGTGCACGCCGTCGACGCGTGTGTGCAACGCGTCGTGGACGCCATCCGCAGCACCGGCGGCCGCTGTATCATCACGGCCGATCACGGCAACGCGGAGCTCATGTGGGACACGGCGGCGGATGCGCCGTTTACCGCGCATACGACAAATCCTGTGCCCTGCATCCTCGTGGACGATGCGCGCCGGAACGTGCGTCTGCGTGGCGACGGGCGGCTGAGCGACCTGGCGCCCACGTTGCTGGAGCTGCTCGGCCTGCCGGTGCCGCCGGAAATGACCGGGCGCAGCCTGATCGAGGGCTAAGACCCCGTAACAGTGAAAAAACGGGGCGCCTTTTTTCAAAAAAGCGCCCCGTTTTTCTTGAATTCTGCGCTGCCGCATGGTATAATGCGCATTGCAGTCATTGTGGAAGGGCGCGGCTGCGGCCAAACTTCCGCCGCCGTTTTTTGCTTTGTCCCGTCTGGGACGATGATTGAGTTTTCAGGCCTGCCGTTGCCAAGGCAGGCGCCGCCCGGCAGCCCGGGCAGAAAGGAATAGAGTCATGGAAGTCGTTTCGACCATCATCACGATTGCGCTGCTGCTGGTGGCTGTGCTCCTGATCGTTGTGGTACTGATGCAGAAGACCAAGTCTGCCGGCATGGGCAGCGCGTTCGGCGGCGATACGCAGTCGTTCACGGCGCGCGGCAAGGCGGCCAGCCGCGAGGCGAAGCTGCAGAAGACCACGGTCGTACTCGCCATCATCCTGGGTGTGCTGGCCATCGTGTTGGCGATCGTGGGCTGATCGGGTCGTACCGACCGGTAGCGTTCCATGACGGCGTCATGGGGCGCTGTTTTTATGTCTGGCGCGCGCAGCGGCGGGGCATGCTACGCAGCAGGAGCGGCGGAAGCCCGGCAGGCCGGCGCGCCGGCCTGCCACGGAGAGAGGAGAGGCGAAATGCAGAGACAGGGGCGGCCGAAGGGCCGCAGCGGCCAGTTGGCCGGCAGGATGCAGTGCACGGCGCGCGGCTTCGGGTTTTTTGTGCCGGACGACGGCTCGGAGGACTGGTATATTTCGCAGGAGTCCATGCATGGGGCCATGCATGGGGACCGGGTGCTGGCGCGGCGGCTCGGGAGCCGGCGCGGCGGCATCGAGGGCGAGGTGACCGCGGTTGAGACGCGCGCGTGGACGCAGATCGTCGGCACGGTGGACGGCGGCTGCGTCGTGCCGGATGAGCGGCGCATTCCCTATGTGCTGGTACCCGTGCGTGGCGGCCGCCGCGTTTCGGACGGCGACCGCGTGGTGGCGCGCATCGAGCAGTATCCGGATGGCCGCCGTCCAATGCTTGGTCGTGTGACGGAGGTGCTGGGCAGGCGCGGGGAGGCCGGCGTGGACGTGCTGGCCGTGGTGCGGCGCTTCGGCATCCGGGATACCTTTCCCAAGGCCGTGCGGGACGCGGCGGCCGCGCTGCCGCAGGCCGTTTTGCCGGAGGCATTGGCCGGGCGGCTCGACCTGCGCGGTCTCTGCACCGTCACGATCGACGGCGCGCACAGCAAGGACTTTGACGATGCGGTGTCGCTGGAGCGCCTGGAGGGCGGGCAAGTGCGGCTGGGCGTGCACATTGCCGATGTGTGTGCCTACGTGCGGCCCGGCAGCACGATCGACCGTGAGGCGCGACTGCGCGGCACGAGCGTGTATTTTGCCGACCGCGTCATCCCCATGCTGCCCGAGGAACTGTCCAACGGCATCTGCTCGCTGAACGAGGGAGAGGACCGGCTGACGCTCTCCTGCCTCATGGACATCGACCCGTCCGGCCGCGTGACGGCGTATTCGCTGGCCGAATCGGTCATCCGCTCCCGGCACCGGCTGGTGTATGAGGACGTGACCGCCCTGATCGAGGGGGATCCGGCGCAGCGGGAACGGTATACCGACGTCGCGCCCATGCTCCTGGATCTGGCGGCGCTGCAAAAGCGGCTGTATGCGCGTCGGCACGCGCGCGGCAGCATCGACTTTGACATCGCCGAGAGCGAGATCGAGCTGGACGCAGAGGGGCGCGCGGTGGGGCTTGCGCCGGCGGTGCGGGGGATTGCCAACCGGGTGATCGAGGAGTGCATGCTGCTGGCCAACGAGACGGTGGCCGCGCATATGCGCACGCGCAATTTGCCGTGTCTGTATCGCGTCCACGAGCCGCCCGACCCGGACCGGCTGCGGGAACTCAACGTGTTTTTGCAGACGCTGGGCTATGGCATCCGCATGGGCGACCAGGTGCAGCCGCGCTCGCTGCAGCGGGTCGTGGAACAGGCGGCGGGCTCGCCTGAGGAGAGCATCGTATCGCGGCTCATGCTCCGCTCGATGCAGCGCGCACGCTATTCTGAGCGGCCGCTCGGGCACTTTGGACTCGCGCTGCGGGATTATTGCCATTTCACGTCTCCCATCCGCCGGTATCCGGACCTGATGGTGCACCGCATCCTCAAGTGGTCGCTGCATGGGGCGCTGTCCGGCAGGCGGGCGGCCAGCCTGGCCGACGCGCTGCCCGCGCTGGCCAGTGCGACCAGCGCCGCCGAGCGGTCGGCAATGGAGGCGGAGCGCGCGGTGGACGACCTCAAGCGCTGTGAATACATGCAGCAGCAGCTGGGCGAAACGTTTGACGGCGTGATCTCCGGTGTCACGGGCGGCGGGCTGTTCGTGGAGCTGACCAATACCGCGGAGGGCTTTGTCCCGCTCAACACGCTCATGGACGACTGGTATCTGGCCGAACCGCGCCGGTACCGCGTGGTGGGCGAGCGCACCGGACGGGTCTACCGGCTGGGCGACCGGGTACGCGTGCAGGTGGTGCGCGTGGATATGGACACGGCGACGATTGACTTGCAGCTGGAACCCGGCTATAATAGCAAAAGAATATATAATCCTGTGCAGAAGGGAGGGCGGAAGCATGGCGGTCAAGCGCGGCATAAAGGTGCTCGCTCAAAACAAAAAGGCAAGGCATGATTATTTCATCGAAGATACGCTCGAGTGCGGCATAGCCTTGCAGGGTACGGAGGTCAAATCCATCCGCAATGGGCAGCTCAACCTGAAGGACAGTTACGCCCAGGTGAAGAACGGCGAGCTGCTGCTGGTCGGCATGCACGTGAGCCCGTATGCGCAGGGCAACATCTACAACCACGACCCGTTCCGTACCCGCAAGCTGCTTGCCCACAAGCGGGAGATCGTCCGGCTGGGCCGGGAGCAGCAGACCGAGGGGATGAGTCTCGTGCCGCTCTCGCTGTATCTCAAGGATGGCAAGGTCAAGGTGGAGCTGGCCGTGGCGAAGGGGAAAAAACTGTACGACAAGCGCCATTCGATCGCCGCACGCGACGCCGGGCGCGAGATGGAACGCAGAATGAAGGAGGACAGACATTGAAAACGCTCCCGTTTGACAAGCGGCAGATGGAGGAAATCTGCCGGACATATCCCACGCCCTTTCACCTGTACGACGCACACGGCATTCGGCAGAACGTGCGCCGCCTGCGGGAAGCGTTTGCCTGGAATCCCGGATTTCGGGAGTATTTTGCGGTCAAGGCGCTGCCGAACCCGGTCATCATGCAGCTGTTGTACGAGGAAGGGTGCGGTATGGACTGTTCCTCGCTCACGGAGCTGATGCTGGCCCGGGCACTCGGCATTTCCGGGCATGACGTCATGTTTTCGAGCAACGATACGCCCGCCGAGGAGTTTGTGCTCGCCCGGGAGATGGACGTGCTCATCAACCTGGACGACATCACCCATATCGACTTTTTGCAGGCGCACGGCGGCATTCCCAAGACGATCTGTTGCCGGTTCAATCCGGGCGGGGAATTCATGCTCGGCAATACGATCATGGGCAACCCTGGGGACGCCAAGTATGGGTTTACGCGCGAGCAGCTGACCGAGGGCTTCCGACGGCTCAAGGCGCTGGGCGTGGAGCGGTTTGGCCTGCACGCGTTTCTCGCGTCCAACACCACCGACGCGGACTATTACCCCACGCTGGCGCGACGACTGTTCCGCCTGGCGGTGGAGTTGCGGGACGAGACGGGCGCGGACGTGCGCTTTGTCAATTTGTCCGGCGGCATCGGCATCCCGTACCGCCCGTACGAGCGGGAGGCGGACATCGGCTACATCGGCCGGGAGGTGCGCCGCGCGTACGAGGCGATCGTGCGGCCCGCAGGGATGGAGCTGGCCGTGTATACGGAACTCGGGCGGTACATCACCGGCCCGTACGGGTACCTGATCACGCACGCCATCCACGAAAAGCGCATCTATAAGCACTATATCGGCCTCGATGCGTGCGCGTGCAACCTCATGCGCCCCGCGATGTACGGCGCCTATCACCACATCACCGTGCTGGGCAAGGAGCACGAGCCGCCCACGGAGCTGTACGACGTGACGGGGTCGCTGTGCGAAAATAATGACAAATTTGCCGTCGACCGGCAGTTGCCGCACGTGGACATCGGGGACATTGTGGTCATTCACGACACCGGCGCGCACGGCTTTTCCATGGGGTACAATTACAACGGCAAGCTGCGCAGCGCGGAGGTGCTGCTCGAAGAGGACGGCAGCACACGGCTGATCCGCCGGGCGGAGACGCCCATGGACTATTTTGCCACGCTGGACTTCTTGCATCTGTTTTGACAGGCGTGGTATAATCAACTTGCCGGCACCCGTGCGGGTGCCGGACCTGGGGGCGAACATGGTTTCGACGGGGATCGTGGAAGCCGGATAAGCGAGCCGAAGCCCCGTGCTTCGTTAAAAACGGGACAGTTAAAAATTAACTGACAACTACAACACCAACCTCGTCGCTGCGTAAATCGCGGTGACCGTCCGCCCGCAAAGACCTACCGTTGCGGTTGCGGGCGTCATTTAGGGTAGGGAACGAACCCGCCTAAGCTTTGCGGCGGGCCGGACTTATGAAGCTACCGGAACGCGGACCCTGCCGCCGGGGGCCGCGGAAAGGGAATGTTAAATCAGCGGCTACGCTCGTAGAAGGTCTGGTGGACAGATTTTCGGACGCGAGTTCGACTCTCGCCGCCTCCACCAAATGGGTATTGGACGAACACTTATTTTTTCAGCGGCGGTTTCGCCGTGAAATGTTCGCTCTGATACCAAACAAGAAAGCACCGTCTTAGGACTTTAGTCTTAAGACGGTGCTTTTGTCATATATGGAATCGGCACATTGGTATGATCCGTTATCCTTCTGTAAAATGAAATCATACTAAAATACAGGAGGATACTATAATGGAAAAATCATTATTCGAGCAAATGGGTGGCAAATACGAACAGCAGGGAGATTATCTGCTTCCAAACTTGATAGTTCCCGAAGAAGAACAGAAAGCTATCGGTATTTGGGGACAACGGCACGCCCGGTATTTGAAGCAGCGCCATAAAAATTTGTATTTCAATCTACTGACAAGCGGAAAGCTGAACAGCTACCTTGCCAGCATTGATGAACAGGCAGAAGATATGCTTTCTTGGCTGGTAAAACAAATGGCTGAGAAACAAGGCATAACCGAGCAGCTAAAGGAAACCAACCAAATGCTATGGGTAGGAAGAATGAACGCTTGCCGCAACGCGGCTGCAGAGATTGTGAACAACGAGTTGATATTCGCATAAATTACAGAAGCTCAGTCAGTCTGATTTAATACAGAAAGCACCGCCTTAGATTTGAAAGTCTAAGGCGGTGCTCTTTTGCGTCATAAACCGGTACAACGGCATTATCTTCTGTTGGAAGATCGCTGCCCTGTCGTATGTTCCTATTTGTTTTCCGCACTGTCTCCGTGGAGAATCCAGTCTGCATCATAGCCAAATTCAAGGGCGATCAGCTTAGCGAGGGAGGGAGAAATGGTCTTATTCTGTTCCGTATCCGGCCGGCTGTTGCCCGTAAGGATATACACATAGTTCACGGTAATACCAAGTCTGCGGGCAAACTCGGTTTTTGATATGTTCTGCTCGGATACAATCTGATTCAATCTGTCAGCTAATGCCATTTGTTTTCCCCCTTTCTCCTTCTTCCTGCTTCATAATGGCGGCATAACGCAAAAGCTGTTTCAGAGAATGGACATTCAGTTTAGTGTAGATATTTCTGTTGTGAAAACGAATGGTAGATTCCTTCAAGCCTGTCAGCGCTACGATTTCTTTTACGGTTTTCCCGGCAATATACAGATCCAGGATTTCTTTTTCCCTTTCTGTCAAAAATTTGAGACCGTTTTTGAAATCCTCATAATCATAAGGATCCACCTCGTTCTTCCTGGAATATGCCAGCCTCTCGACCTGCTGCATAGTTTCGTCGTGTGCATTCCGGATTTGATCCAGCGAAGTCTGCATATCGGCTTTTTCTTTTCGCATCGTATCAAACGCCGCTTCATTGATGCGGTCCTGCTCGGCAAGAAAAGCGAACAGGTCGTCTATTTCTGAAATACCGGAATTTCTGTCATATTCTTTCTGTTTGAGCTGCTCCAAACTTTTTTTAATCGGCGACAGATACCTGCGTGCAAAGAAATAACTGCATCCAATCGTTGCTGTGAGAATAAGCAAAACGAGCAATAAAATTCTTATTGTGTCATCTAAAACCCATCTGTCAAAATCTTGTTTGGGAACAAGAGCTGTTAAATAAAAAGTATCACTGTCTTTACATAGGTTTACTTGCTTTGTTACACCGATATAAGACGAAGTGTCTCCCTGGAATAAGGTCAGCCCGTCGCCGAACGAAGAAGAACGATACGCTTCGTGCGGCGGTAAATAATATCCGTCCGTTATACCGCAGCTGAAACTGTCTGCATGATTTATAATGCCTTCGCTGCCTTTGTTAATCGTAAATACAGCGTGTTCCAGTTTGGACGGCTGGCTGAATGTGTGCCTGAAATAACTCTCGCTGATCTCAAACCCGCACAGTCCGTATACCGTTCCGTCCCTGCCAATAATCGGGAGCGTCATTAGCACGGCTCTTTCCGATGTTCCCGTAAGAGTAAATATATCTGAAAGGCGATATGCACTGGTTAGCGGCAATTTGGAATCGGCCGTTAACTGGGCGTAGTTTGGAAACAAATCTATATTAAACTCCAACCTCCATTTTCGGTGGGGCATAACGCCATGTTCCTTTCCGAGCTGTGCAAGTCCGCGATAAAGCAAAATACCGGTATCCGAGTAATCTAAAGAGCTGCGTTGCAAATACAAACCCGAGCGAGAGCTTGCAGCGTTATCTGCGTCCGTATTGACCGTTGCATTCAGAACAATAAAGGCGCCTGAACATTTAGCCTCAAGAAGCTTTTGTCTGAGTATATGGAAAGTTGCCTCCTGAACAGCGGCAATGTTTATCTCTGAATCATTGATGTCAGAAAAATCGATATGATTTTCTGAAAGGTACTTTTCAATAGCATCGGCAGTATCGACAGACAGCTGAATGCTCATAACGGCCAATCCTTCAATATGAGAGTCGATTTGCCTGTGAAATACATCCGCCTGGAAATCCAATGTTTCAAACGTTGTTTGCTCTGCGCCTGTAAATTGTCCTAATAACAGCAGTCCGGAAAACAGCAATGTCAGGACAAGCGCTATGAGGATAAACATATAGGCCAAAAGCTTTCGCTTCATGGATCTCTTTTTACTTGTAAAACCGGGCAACAATTTCATACCGTCACCGCCTTACTCTATCGAGCGAAACAATTCCCATGTTTCCTCAGCCAGCTTGGCGGCGTCTTCACCGTTTGCAAATCTTTCCGTAAGCTGGGGTTGCATCTCGCGCAGCCTGTCATATAAAGCGTAAATTTTTTCGTAATATCCGGCAAAAGACGGCTCTCTGATTGCGGTTGCCGTTTTGTTCACCTCAAAAAGCGTTGTATAAAGATTTTCATATGCTTTGCTTTCAAAAGCGTAATCTTTGATTTTTTCAAAAGAGCCTTTGTTGACAGGCATGTATCCCGTAGAGGCTACAAATTCAAAATTGCGCGCCTCTTCGGTGATATAGCGTGCAAATACAGCTGCAGCCTCTGCTTTCTGCTCGGTAGTCTTGTACGAACAAAGACCGACACCGGCAAGTGTTACAAGCAGATCCGCGTCTTTTGTTTTCGGAAGCGGTACAACCTGCAAATTCATCGGTTCCGTTGTGTTATCGGGATAGGTAATGACATCGTTGTAATAAAGAATGGACGCACTCGAACCGATACCGGCAATCACCTCGCCTGTCATTACCATTGTGTTGGAATAAAGGTCGGAAACAACGATGTGCCCTTTGGAAATCGCCTGGGTAAATTCCATCCAAGATTCCTTGAAAACGGGATTATCAAAGTCGTACCAACCGTCCTCGGTATAAAAGTTTTCGGCGCCTTTTGAAAGTGCGTTCAGCTCAACGCAGCGAATGGGATAATCCAATGCGCAAAAAGGCTTACCGCCGGACCAGGTATAATACTTTTCCGCAACGGAAAAGAAGCCGTCCCAGGTGGAGAGATCGTCATAGGATACATCCATGTCCTTTGCAAAACGGTCAAACTGCGTGCCGGCGACATACAGAACATGAGTGGACTTAGAAACGGGGAATACCGCAAGGACATCTCCGATCTTGCCATCTTCCAAAAATTCCGGCACATAATTGTTTAATTCATCTTCGGTAAATAAGTCGTTCCAATTCAGTAAATTTGAAACGCCGAGTTCCTCTGCGTTGCTGCTGTGGCAAAAAAACAAATCCGGCATGGAGGGAACACCCGGAACTTCGTCTTGGGCGTCGAGCAGCTTCTGACCGATCTGGGAAGCGTTGGACATCAGGGTAACGTTGATGATGATGCCCTTCTCCGCTCCCACCGTTTTATTGAATTCCTCAATCAGCCGATTCATGGGAGAGTCGGCCTGCTCACCGTACACATGCCACATGGTCAGTGTAACCGGATTGTCAGGGTCCAGCTTTGGTTTGTCAGAACAGCCGGTGAAGGCAAAACATAACATCAGCCCGATTAAAAAGAAAGATAGCAGTTTTTTCATAAGAACCTCCTCGGTGGGGATGCCACCACAGACTACCTATCTGTTTTCCTATCAAAACCGCCCGTAAAAAGACTGAAAACATCATATTCTTTTAATCTGACCTATCAATTCGGGGGTTTTTGACGGGGACAGAACAGGAAAGCGTCTGTATACTTTTATTCGCAAGAGAGTTTTAAGGAGGGTATAAAGTCTTGCTGTTACCTATAAATCGGTGAGGGTACCCCTATTTGCAGGAAACACATCTGCAGAAAGAACTCTGTCTGCGCGCCAACGAAGTGCAGAGTTCCGCCCCACCTATTATATAAATTATATCACGAATAGTTGACTTAATCAATATAAAATGATGATTCCCTATTAAAAACCGTAACTCAACTTTTTATCTGAAAGGGGGGCGAAACACAAATGGGGGGAAAAAAGACGGCTACATATAAAATCACTCCGGATACCGGCGGTAACCGTTATCGTTTTTACTGTGACGTTTCGGGAGCACTGGTGTGTATCACATCGCCTTATCACGCGGATATACCCGAAGAGGAGCTGATGCTTGCGTGGGAAAAGGAAGGCAGGCAGCATTTTAACCAATGCCGGAAATGCGGCAGATTTATTATCGACGCGGTATATAATCCGGTGGTGTTTGAATGTACCGACTGCGCTCCCTTTGAGTATGAAACAAGATACTGCAAATTCTGCGGCGCAAAAATCGACACGGGTGCAGAGGATCGGTTCTGCCCCGTATGCAAACAAAAATTACATTATGAAGGGAGTGGATAGCTGTGGCAGCGAAAGCGGAAATGAACTGGCTGGAGCAATGCGGCTTCGGCCCGAAGGTAATGAAACGAATGAAAGTCTGTCCCCACTGCGGCACGGTGGTAGACCGCGAGCAGAGCGTCTGTCCCGACTGCGGTATGCGACTTCTGACAAAAACTCTGTATGACTGTTACCGTGAACGACATCTCTGTTGTGACCGCTGCGGTACGGTGCTTACCTCCGACGCAAGGTTCTGCCCCCACTGCGGGCAGCCGCTATATCTGAAAATTTCCGCTGACTGAGATAGACGGCAATCCGATTTGGAGAAAGTAGTTATTCTGTCAGTTGTAAGATCTGCGACAGAACAGATAACAAAAGCTACGGTATTTGCCGAAAGTCGCGGATGAAAACATAATAAAAATTATTTGTGAAAACGATAACTGCCGCAAGGAGAAAGGAAAAATGATAAAGACTCTCCTGCTGCACACACAATGATATATCAATCCCTAATTCAAAAAAGGAAGTCAGCAATGGAATATTAATGATAATTACATCACCTGCTGATTTGGAAATACAGAAGCCAAAGCAGCTGATATATGCCACGAACATAGTCATGAAAATGAAAGTTGGTGAAAAAATGAAAGCGCGCAACAGTTGGCCTTTTCTGGTCGTTTGGTTGCTCTGCTTTGCATTGTTGGCAGGATGTGAGAAACGGCGATAAGACCGAGAAAAAATCCATGGCACGGCTTGGCTTTATCAATACCGAGGGACTTTACGAGTTTGTTCTCACCATGAACAACATCAAGGAGTATGAAAAGATGAAAAAATACTTTGATACGTTGTTCGGCATACAGAATACACTCGGAAACGCCGCGAATGTATGGAAGCAGCAGATGGCTGCGGTAAAGGATATCACCGTAGGATTTCATGCCGCGGTGAGAGGAGAGGCCGACGCCGAAGCCAAAGCGGAACAGGCAATCAACTCCTTGGATGCGGCAATCTACGGAGATCGTACCGAGTGGATTCAAAGGGCGGATGCGGCGCTTGCGGCATTCAACGGATAACATTCTTTGAGAAAGGAGTTTTTCTATGCAAACCTTGCAGGAATATAAATGCCCATGCTGCGGCGGTGCGATAGCCTTTGACAGCACGCTCCAGAAAATGAAATGTCCCTTTTGTGACACGGAATTTGAAATGGAAACACTGGCCGATTATGACAGCGTGCTGAAGAATGAAGCGTCGGATGATATGAGCTGGGAGAGCACCGCCGGAGCCCAGTGGCAGGAAGGTGAAGCAGACGGGCTTCGCTCCTATGTATGCAAGTCCTGCGGTGGTGAAATTGTGGGCGATGAAAACACGGCGGCTACCTCCTGTCCGTTTTGCGGCAACCCTGTGGTGATGATGGGACAGTTTTCAGGTGCTCTTAAGCCCGACCTTGTCATTCCGTTTAAGCTGGATAAAAAGGCGGCTAAAGAGGGACTGAAGAAGCATCTTACAGGAAAACGCTTTTTGCCAAAAATCTTCAAGGATCAGAACCATATCGACGAAATCAAAGGGATCTACGTTCCGTTCTGGTTGTTTGATACGGATGTGAACGCACAGGTACGCTACCGTGCCACTAAAACCCGCACATGGAGCGACAGCGACTATAATTACACCGAGACCAGCCATTTTATGGTACATAGAGGCGGCAGCGTCGGTTTTGAACACGTGCCGGTAGACGGTTCGTCTAAAATGGCGGACGATCTGATGGAGTCCATAGAGCCGTATAATTTTTCGGAAGCTATGGATTTCCAAACGGCTTATCTTGCCGGATATCTGGCAGATAAATACGATGTAGACGCCGAGGAGAGCATTGACCGCGCCAACCAGCGAGTCAAGCGTTCCACCGAGGAAGCCTTTGCCAAAACGGTAAAAGGATACTCCACCGTGACGGCGGAAAACAGCAGTGTGCAGTTCCATGGCGGGAAAGCCCGTTATGCGCTTTATCCCGTTTGGCTTCTCAATACAACCTGGAACGGCAATCAATATACCTTTGCCATGAACGGACAGACCGGAAAGTTTGTCGGCGATCTGCCGGTGGACAAAGCGGCTGCAGCTCTCTGGACGATTATGCTGGCGGCGATTTTCGCGGCAGTAACTTACGGCGGTGCATGGCTTTTGCACCTGATCGGGCTTATATAAGGAGGGATACGGAATGAAAAAGAAAATACTGTTGATTCTGCTTTCCCTTGTTATCGGCCTTTGTGTGTCAGTGCCCGCTTTTGCTGCACAGGCGGACGGCTTTGCAAGCGAATATGAGCGCGTTCAGGATCTGGCGGATCTGCTTTCCGACAGCGAAGAAGCTGCGCTTTTAGAAAAGCTTGATGAGCTGTGCGAGCGTCAGAAAATGGAGATTGTCGTACTGACGACAGACACGTTGGAAGGACTGGCGCCCCGTGACTATGCAGACGATATTTACGATTATTGCGATTTCGGCTATGGGGAAGACAGGGACGGTGCGCTGCTCCTTATCAGCATGGAGGACAATGATTGGTACATATCCACATGCGGCTACGGAATTACGGTATTTACCGACGCGGGAATCCAATATATCGGTGAGCAGATCAAAGAGGACCTGTCCGATGGTGATTTTTCAGAAGCCTTTGACAAATTCGTCGGGCTTTGCGACGATTTCATCACACAGGCAAGAAGTGGCGATCCCTACGATTCGCATAATCTGCCCAAAGAGCCGCTTTCTCTGATTTGGATCCCGATTTCGATTGCGGTGGGTGTATGCCTGTCCTTCATTATTGTTGGGAATATGAAATCCAAGCTCAAGACGGTTCGCTTTCAGGCAGCGGCAAGCAACTATATGAAGAACGGCAGTCTGAATATTACAGAAAGCCGTGATCTGTTCCTGTACAATACTGTCACGCGCACGGCAAAGCCGAAAAACAACAGTTCTTCGGGTAGCAGTACGCACACTTCTTCTTCCGGCTCGACTCACGGCGGAGGTGGTGGAAAATTTTAATAGGAGGATTTTTATGAAAAAGATTATCACACTTTTGATAATGGTAGCAGTGGCTGCCTCGTGCTTTACTGGGTGTGAGGGGAAAATCACCAGCTCTGGTGAAATCAACATTACCGGGAATGGGGAAAAGTCCTCTTCGGTGGAAGAATTGAGTTCTGCTGAGGATGAGTCTGCCTCCACTGGCGGCAGCACATCAGACCAGGAGATCACGCTGGAGAGCCTGCAGGAAGGAAACCTTCTCTCCAACCTTTTCTCGCAGTACGACACCGTTGTCTACACCGAAGACTATCCGGACGGCTTCGGCGCCTACACCTATATCATTGAAACGCATACCGGCTATACCCTCTGGCACGACTACAATATGAGCGGATATTACAATGAATTCATCTACTATCCCCACCCGGATGAGCCCGACCGGATGACCGCCTGGCCCATCGAGATCATGCCCGAATGGCTCGATGATTTTGTCGGCGATACGCTCCTCCCCACCGAAGATGACGAGCTGATCTTTATGGAAAGCGGCGGCGGCGAAACGGTCTTCTACATCGAATCCGCCGACTACGACGACGTCGATATCGTCTACACCGTCGACAGCGAGACCCTTGCCCTGAAAACCATCGAGCGGATTAACGACAGCGACGAATCCCTTTCGATAATCACCTTACGCTATGGGGACGAAGTGGAACTGCCGGAAACCGTCACAGCCTGGCAGGGCGATCTGCGGACCATCACCCTCAACTTCCTCGACGAAGATGCGACCGAGAGCTACCAGATCCCCGCCAACTGGGAATTTAATGTTGATGATTACTGTCCATGGAGTACGGCCTATCTCGACGAAGCCTGTACCCAGCCGTATGAATATCCGGGAGACGGAACCGATTACACGATTTATGTCCGCGAAGAAGCGGAATGAAATGGTTAAGGAGGAATATACAATGGGAATCTTTGACAAACTGAAAAGCACAGCCCAGCAGGCGGTCAATTCCGCCGCACAGTCCCTCGGCAACAAGCGTGAGACATTCACCTTTACTTCGCTGCCGGAAAGCCTCGCTGAAATGCAGGCGCTGCCCGAAGCGAGCCTCGACACGCCTTTCAAAACGGCAGCACTCACCGTCCTCGCTCTCTGCGCCTACGCAGCGGACCGGAACATCGGGACGGAAATGCTCAACTGGCTGCGCGGTCCGCGTCCGCTGAACGGACAGGACATTTCTTTCCTGAACGACCGTTTCCGCGACGGAAAGACCTATCTGCCGTTCACTTATTTCACCGGTTCCACACCGGACAATAACTACACCCCTTCCGAGCCGTACACTATCATCATCGAAAGCAACCACGTTTCCAGTGAGGAGCAGGGTTATATAAAACTATTTATTCCCTGTGGCGGTGCGGATGATCCCCGTCCTATCAAAATGCGCCAGCGCGGTTCCGACGGCAAATGGTTTTTGTGGGAACAGTATCTGCTGACCGGCGTGCGCACACCGAAAGCTGCCGATCCGTGGGCTTAATCAAAAAAATTTTAGGATAGCTTATCCGATTACATCAAATAAAACGGCGTTTAACCGTTTTAGATAAAAACTTATTTTAGGAGGTCTTAACAATGACAACAGCAAAAACAAAAGGCTCAGGTTTCTTGAAAGTGACAGGTATTTTAATGATCATCGGCGGAGGAATTTCGATTATTCTGGGGATCATCGCAGCACTTGGCGTTGCCGCTCTTGCGTATATCAGTGACGGAGAAATTTCGTCGGCAATGCTTTATGCCTCCGTTGCACTGATGATTGTCAGTGCGGTTGCACAGTTAATTGCCGGAATTATTGGCGTAAAAAACTGCAAGAAACCGGAAAAGGCCGGAACTTGCATGGTGTGGGGCGTCATTGTAGCGGTACTTTGCGTTGTAGGCACCATACTGAATTCTGTTGGCGGCGGTTCTTTCAGCGTATTCTCTCTGCTGCTTGGTCTTGTTTTACCTGTTCTTTACATCATCGGCGCTGGATTCAACAAAAAAGAGTACATTGCATGATCATCCATACCCGGAAAAAGGCTTGTTCCGGCAAGCCTTTTTCCAAAATAAACCTAAATTTAATGAGGAGAAAACAAAATGGATATCCGTGGAATTTGGAAAGTGAAAGAAATGCGCCTGCCGTCACCGGACGGCGAGCTGGTCTTTACACCCGGTAATTTGCCGGATGACAAGCAGTTTGAAGAATTTGGCCGGATAATGCAATGCAGGACAGAATTTGCCGATGACGGTTCCCTCAATACACTTATGTTTGTGCCCGAGGAAATGAAAGCTGAAGCGGCCGAGCATGGGGTCGTTGTGCGCGAAGACGGCTATGCTGTTATTGAGAGTACCACTTGGAAAGAAGAAAACGGGAAGTTCTACTATGACACAAAGACAGAGGGCGAAGTTTTCGGAGAAAAAGTCGACCCATTTGCGGAAATCAAGGTAACCGAAGACGGCTGTCTGCTGTACAATTACGAAATGGTTCTTTTGGAAAAAATCTGATCCAGTTTGACAAAAACATCGGATTTTACCTATTGGGAAGTAAAAATTGAGCAAAACAACTATTAACAAAACAGGAGGAATACTATGAAAAAAAATATTGTATCTATACTTGTAACTGTATTATTAACAGTGATTCTCGCCGGATGTTCCGGCGCCCCTGCTGCAACTGATCCTGCGGATATTAAAGGGGAAACCTTTGATGGCGGAAATGTCAGTGCGCTTGTTCCCGACGGATGGATGGGCTTTCACGGCGTAGATTTCTTTGATGAGTATGAGGAAGGTTATGATCCCAATGTGATTCAAATCTATAAAGGCGCAAAGAGTGAGTGGGATCAGTTCTCAACACCTTATGTTATGATAAGTTATTATGGGCCTGATAATCCGATGTTTGAGCCTTCGAAAGATTATTATGATGAAGGTGCAGATCTTGAGCCCATTACGCTCGGAGACTATACCTGGAAGGGCTTCACGGCAAAAAGCTTAGATACTCCTATCGCAATGCTTTGGACAGGAGAATACGGTGAAGGGCAGATCCAGCTTATGATTTGTCTTGAAAACGGAGAGAAGATCAGTCTTGACGACGTAGATGTTCAGGCTATAATAGCCAGCATTAATATATCTAAATAAATGAAATAAGCTGTGTTTGCACACTACTTATGGAAAATTGATTTCGGGACTGTTTTATGCTCTGTGGGCATTGCATAAGTGAGCGTGGTTTGGATCACATTGCAAACAAAAGTGCCGTGATCACGCTTTTTTTAAACTGCACCCCATCTGTTAGACAGTTACTATCTAACAGATGGGGTGATTCATTATGCCAATTAAGGAATGTGCAGAACTGGTAGAGTTTCAAACGGAATTTGCAGAAGATGGTTGTTTGACGGCTATGGGATGACTTTTCTTGCTTTCCGGCACAAAGGGATTTTTATGGGACATAAAATATGATAAAATGATTTTGGAAAATAGGAACAATTCAGCATTGATTATGTCGAATAAAAATAGAGGACACTATCCTCTGGAAAGGAGGCGAAGAAAATGCCGTTAAAAATAACAAGGCCGGACGGTTCGGTCACGCCGTTTCGGAATCTGGAGTATCTTCCGTTTTACTATTTTATCCCCAAAAGCATTTTGCAGAAATGCGGCACTGAGCTCAACTCGATTCCCCGTAATCCCCAGATGGTCTTTACAAGCCGGAAAGCCTGCGAGTTTATCGAAAGCGACTTGTTTTTGCTTTTGATTATTGACGCAACAGCGTATATGGTGTGGTGTTATATGGGCTTTGACGAGTATATGGAGATCTATTCCGGTTACGACCCTGCCTGGAAGTTCGCCCATCAGCCGGATTACTGGATCAAGGAACTGACCGATGTAGGGATAATCCCGACTGTCAAGGAACTGTACGAAAACTGCAATGACAATCTGGGGTTTGTCACCGAAGCGGAAATCGATATTCATCTGCGGTTTATCGTGCCAAGAGTGATGACAAAGTATGATATGGATGCCGTTATCCAAACGGCTGAAGAATTCCGATGCTTTGAGGATTACGATTTTCGGGACAGTCGGCAGAAAATAGATTTCTACCGCCAGTGGTATCACACCCGTACCAAGCACCCGACGGTTTCCCTCGAAGAGTTTCAGGAAAACTATGCCGAGAGTCATAACGGTCAGGATTGGGAGGAACCGGACAAAGCCCAGAATGTGGAAGAAAATGTAGTTTCACAGGTTCTGGTGGACCAGTTTATGAAAACGCTCAGCAAAAAGGATATGCAGATTCTTGAAATGCGGATGGAAGGGGTTACGCTGGAGGAGATTGCGGAAAAGCTGGGATATAAAACGCATAGTGCCGTTCACAAGCGTATTCGCAAAATAGGATTGGCCTATGAAAAGTTCGTCGGCGAAGATTTCGGCTTCAGCGGGAAGAAAATCATCTGATAACACCTATTGATTGAAAATCGGTAGGTGTTATTTTTATGCCCCAAAATACGAAAAAGGAGGAAAATTTCAATGGTTTGGGAAATCCATCCGTCGCAGATCGGACGAGTAAAGATATTGGTGCGCCGATTATGCAGTTGCTTTGACCGTGGCAACTGCATCCTTTTGGATGACGGCGAGCCACACAAATGTGTACAGCTTATCAGTTGCTCTGGCGTTTACTGCAACTATTTCAAAAACGCGGTATTACCTGCTGATAAGGAACTGTACAGACAAATTCGGAACTACAACAAAAAAGGAGAAATGCAAAATGAAGAAATTTAATAACAACTTTATCATCGGTATCGACCACGGATACGGGAATATGAAAACCGCAAACTGCTGTTTCCCCACCGGAGTTGCAGCCTATGATAAGGAGCCAGTTTTTAAGGACAATATGCTTGTCTGGAACGAGAGGTATTATTTGATCGGTGTGGAGCACAAAGCGTTTATGCCTGAAAAAATGCTGGATGAGGATTACTATGTTTTAACGCTTGCGGCGATTGCACGGGAGCTGAATATCGCAAAGGTGTATTCCGCCGATGTTTTCATTGCTGCAGGGCTTCCCCTCACCTGGGTAAGCGGACAAAAAGAGGAATTCCGGCAATACCTTTTGCAGAATGAAACGGTGGATTTCACTTTTAGAGGCAAAGAATACCATATCCGTATTGTCGGAGCAGATATTTATCCGCAAGGCTTTGCCGCCGTTGTCAACAACCTTTCAGAGTTCAGCGGCGTAAATATGCTCTGCGATATCGGTAACGGCACTATAAATGTGATGTTCGTCAATGACAAAAAGCCGAATCCCGCCAAATGCTATACCGAAAAATTCGGCACCCACAAATGTATGCTTGAAATACGGGAAAATCTGATGCGAATTCATCATACCGAGCCGCCTGAAGAAATGATCACCCGTGTGCTTCGATTCGGTACGGCGGATATTGACGGCGGGTATTTGAAAACTATTACCGATACCACACGGGAATACACGGCAGATATCTTTCAAAGACTTCGGGACTATGGTTATGACCCAAAGCTAATGAGACTGTATATCGTTGGAGGCGGCGGCTGCCTGATCCGCAACTTTGCCGAATATGACGAAGAGCGTATTACTATAAACGATGATATTTGCGCCACAGCCAAAGGCTACGAACGAATGCTGGAAATGAAGCTTCTACGAAGCGGTGGTAAGGTATGAGGCTCAAGCGGATGAGTCTGCGATTCAACTTGGACAATGAAGCTGACCGCAGGGCTTGGGAGCATTTGCAGGGCCTGTCCGACTCAAAAAACAAAGCTGTGATTTCGTCAATCAACAGGTATTTTGAGACGGAAGGTGATTTGGTGGAGATTATACGAGAAATCATCAAGGAATGCTTTCGGGATATGTTGGTGGTACAAGTACAAGACAAGCCGCCAGCAGAAATATTGTCCGGTGAGGAAAACGAGCTTATGGATTCCCTCGATATGTTTTTCGGTGAATGACGGCATCAAGATGATGCCGCTTTTTTATGCTCTGAAATGCCCTGCGGCATCACTTTGATGTCCCTTATTGAACAAACACTTTTATTCAAAAAAGGAGATAATTCTATGAAACAGATTAATAGCTATTACAAGAAGAAAACAGTTGATATAAGCGGTAATATTTGCAATGCGATTGAATATTATGATGGAACACAATTTATTGAGCCGTTTTTTGACGGAGAAACTGTTGGGTGGGTTCGTGATGTGTTTATCAGCCACACGAAAAAGAGATGTGAAATCCTCATTGTATCCCCGGACTTTCCGAATATATGGTTAACAATGAGCTTCGCTGAATTAAGCAAATTTGGTATGGATATTCCGGCAGTCGGTTCGCCTGTATATCTCTTGACGACAAAACTGTTTTGTGGTTACTGCAAGGAAATGATGGTTGGATACGGCGGCACAGGAAAATCAGGACGGCAGTATCACTATTACAACTGCAAAAACGCAAGAAAAAAGAAATGTCAAAAGAAGATCATCAGCAAACAGTATATTGAAGACAGAGTTGTTGCCGAATGCCTGAAACTGCTTACAGATGAAAACATTACTTTTATAGCGAAGATGGTCGTAGAAGAATGCAACAAAAGTCCTGATAATATATCTGTCAAGGCATTAAAGAAAGCAATTCAGGAAGCGGATACGGCTATTGAAAATCTTTGGCGGGGCATCGAACTCGGACAATCGGTTGAAATGCTGACAGAGCGTATCAATCAGCGAAAAGCGCAAAAGGCAGAGCTGGAAGAACAGCTTGCTATTGAGCAAAACAAAAAGATTTGTTTAACCGAGCCGCAGATTCACGCTTTTTTGGATTATGTCTGTGATATGCCAGCAGACGATGTGAACAAGCGCAGAGCCATTATCAATATCTTCGTGCATTCAATTTATCTGTATGACGATTATTTCACCTTGATCATTAATGCCAGTAAAAAACCTTTAAGCGTTGATAATATCCCGCTGGACGATATAGAAGAAACGTTCAGCGGGGATACATATACCTCTGCCGAGTGTTCATCTATGAAGCCATCTGCTCCACCAAACAGGGCTTGGAGCCGATTTGCGCTCCGAGCCTTTTCTTTTGCTTAAAAACCCTGACTTTTGCTGGCTTTTCGGCTTTGCGCCACTCCGTTTACCGTGCCGCAGTGCCGAGATTGGCTCGCACAAGCGTGCCGTTGCCGCACCTTTTGCGGGTAGCAGACAGCAGGGGGATGTTTAGAACGCGCGATCATCGCCGCGCCGCATTGCACACGGGCAGGCGGGACAGGTCGGTAAAGCAGCCGGCGGCGATGACGAAGATATCCACAATCCACCCGATCCCCAGCAGGCCGCCCGTGAACAGATACAGCAGGCCGGTGCCTGCCTTGCCGACATAAAACCTGTGCGCGCCAAACAAGCCCAAAAAGATGCAGAGCAGCAAGGCGACTATCTGGCTTTTCGGGCTAACTTGCGATGCTGCCGTGGACTCGTGCTCCGAATTTTGCCGATACCCACATTCGTTGCTACTGCTGCTTTCCGGGGTGGCTTGGCGCACCGAACAATTTGCTGCCATATTCGTTTCTCCTTGTCACACTATATTTGCATGGACAAACCCGGGGAAGACATGTGACAGACCATATCGTGGAAAAGGCGAGGATTTGATAGTTCATTATATCATGGAAACGCACTTTACACCAACTTTATGCTGCACATCTCCCCGATATATCGGAAAACCGGATGTGCTGCGGTTTCCAAAGGGGGGACGCCTGCACAGGCCGTCGGCAGGCGGGGCCGGGCCGGGGAGCGGGGCTGCTATCCCCATGTTTGGAACCAAAGCTGGGCGTGGCGGCCGTTATGAGGTGTTCCATGCGTGCTGACGGGGCACGGACGGGCCGGTACCCTGCGACGGGGATTCCCCGCCGAGCGTGGCGTGTCGTGCGGCGGCTTTATTCGTACTGTTCCCGGTATTCGCGCGGGCTGACGCCCGCATATTTTTTGAATACGCGCGAGAAGTGGCCGGGGGAGGAAAAGCCGAGATAGGCGCCGATAGCGGTGAGCGATTTATCCGAATAGCGCAGCAGCCGCTTGGCCTCCTCGGTCTTTTCCTGCAGCACGAAGTCCGTCAGGTTTTCGCCCGTTTCCTCCTTGAATTTTTTGGACAGATAGGGACGGCTGATGTACAGCGCGCGGGCGATGGCCTCCGCACTGACGGCCTCGGAGATGTGGCGTTGCACATAGTTGGCCACGTCCAGCGCGAGCCTGGACGGCGCCTTGCCGCGGCGCAGCCGCTCTACCCGCTCGGTATAGTCGAGCAGCATCCGGTATTGCAGGTTGGTGATCCGTTCCGGCGACCGCATGCGCTCACACTGTTGAATATAGGAATCGCTGAGGGTAAAGGCGTCGTCCACCGGCAGCCCGCCCTGGATCGCGGCCCGGCTGGCCAGGGTCACGGTGACGATGAACAGGTTTTTGCGCTGGCGCAGCTGGTCGTTGGCGACCACGCCGCCGCGGACGGCCGGGGCCTTGGACAGCCACTCGCCAAGCGCGACGCGATCCCCCTTGCGAACCATGTGCAGCAGCCGCTGTTCCAGGTCATAGGTGTTGTGCTCCGCCTGGGCGGGCGCCTCCGCCGGATCGGCGGAGAGCCGGCGCGCGGCCTGCCGCTGCTCCTGCCGGCTGGCCAGCTCAGCCTGCTCCTGCTCGTGGATGCTGATGTCGTGCAGCTCGAGCTTTTCGCCGTTGAGCACATAATTCACGGTACACAGCATCTGCAGCACGCTTTCTACCGGCATGCGCACAATGTTCCGCACGCCCGCAATCATCGCTTCCGCTTCCTCACCGGCGAGATCCAGCTGAAACGCCAGTTCCCGTAGCTCCTGTTCGCTCTCAACAATCTGCCGCGTTGGCCCCACGACGAGTTGGTGTCGCCCGGCGTTGACCACGCCGTAATAGTGGAAATGGGGCGTCACGTAATAACCCACGTGTTCCGTGATGGACAGCACTTCCCGCTGGCAGAGCGTGAGCGGATCTTTCGGCAGCCGCACAATGGAGTAAAAAAAATCCAGCGCGCCGTCCTGGAAAATCCGTATTGGAATGCCGGACAAATTGCCGATGGTCGTGCAAAGATAACGCAAATCGACCTGCTCCATGTGTTCCCCTCCTGTTGAATACAATTATACCAAAAGAAATACAAAAATGTAAGTTTCTCCGGTGCTTGCGTGCTATATTGAACATGCAACTAATAGGTTTTTCGGGATTATTTCAGCAGATTCGCTATGTCAGAATTGAGGAGGAACAGGCCATGACACAACTCAAACTTGTGGAGCGCGGCATCTTTCAAAGCAGGGTACATTCGGAAGAGGTACAACCCGCCGAAAAGTGGCTAGGATACCTGCTCGGACCTGCCGGCGCGCTGTTGCTCAACGCGGTGCTTGCCACCTATCTAAATGTCTATTATACCGATGTGCTGAAGCTGACGCATGTTTGGGGCGGCGCTTTTCTCGTGGTGTTCCCGATCGTGTCGAAGATCGTCGACGCCATTACCAATGTGTGCATGGGCTACATCATCGACCGTACCCACACGCGGGAGGGCAAGGCCCGGCCGTGGCTGTTGCTGAGCGCGCCGCTGCTGACGGTGACCGGCATTATGCTGTTTACCGTGCCGCGCGGCTCGGAGACGGTGCAGGTCATCTGGGTCATGGTCAGCTACAACCTGTTTTATTCCTTCGCCTATACCATTTTCAACATGAGTCACGGCCTGATGGTGCCGCTGTCCATCCGCGACACGACGCAACGCGGCAGCCTGTCGGTGTTCAACCAGATTTCCAACATCATGATGACCGGGATCTTGGTGGCGCTGGTGTTCCCGATGGTCATCATGCCCATCATTGGCGCGGACCAGGGCAAGTGGATTGCGCTCATGAGCCTGCTCTCCATTCTGGCGCTGCCGCTGACGCTGGTCGAGTATTACTTTACCAAAGAGCGCGTGACGCTGGAGACGCAGACGGAAGAGGCCGTCCCCGTGCCGCTGAAACAGCAGCTGAAGGCGATCTTTACCGACCGGTACATGCTGCTCATCTACGCCTATTTTCTCGTATACATCCTGGGCACCAGCATCAAGAACCTGAGCCTCGTGTACTATTGCAACTATGTGCTGGGCACGTATAACGACGGCATGACGCAGACGCTGATCTCCGTGATCGGCGGCGTGCCGATGGGGATCGGCATCTTTGCGGTATGGCCGCTGGCCAAAAAGTTTGGCAAGCGCAACCTGACGCTGGCAGGCTTTCTCCTGTATGCGATCGGCAGCGCCATCTGCTGGATGTTCCCGACCGACATGATCGTCGTGCTCGTCGGCCAGTTCATCAAAAACATCGGCGGTCTGCCCTGTTCGTATGTCTTTATGGCGATGTTTGCCGACGTGCTCGATCACATGGAGTGGAAGAACAATTTCCGCTGCGACGGCATTGCGATGTCCGTCTATAACATCATATCCGTGGCCATGGTCGGCGTCTGTACGGGCATTTTCAACGGCCTGCTGGCCCAAACCGGCTATGTTGCACCGGAGATCGTCAATGGCGTTACGGTGGCGGCGGAGCAGACGGCGGCGGTCAAGAACGCCATCACATTCGGCTTTGTCGGCCTGGAGGTGTTCACAGGTATCATACTGGCGGTGCTGCTGATCTTCCTCAATGTGGAAAAGACCATCGGCAGGGAGCAGCAGGAGATCCGGGCGCGCAGGGAGGGCAAATGATGCAAGCCATTCGCTTGAAGACGGAACACCTGTTCGAGCCCGTCGGCGTGGACTTCACGGCGCCCTGGCTGTTCTGGAACTGCAGCGGCGGACGGGAGCAGACGGCCTATCAGGTCGTCGCGCACGACGATGACGGCGCGCTGCTCTGGGACAGCGGCCGGGTGGCGAGCGGTTCCATGCGCGCTCATTGGGGCGGCGAGCCCGTTGCGCCGCGGACGCGGGTGCTGTGGAAAGTCCGCCTGTGGGACGAGCAGGGCGCCTGCGGCGACTGGGCCGAGTCCCTGTTCGAGACGGGCATCGGCCGCTGGCAGGCGCAGTGGATCGCCGGAAATTACCGGGTAAACCGGCGGCGGCGCTATCCCGTGGACTGCTTCCGCAAGACGTTTGCGGCGGCCGGCGTGCAAAAGGCGCGGCTGTATATCACTGCCTGCGGCCTGTACGAGGCGCGGCTGAATGGCGTCCGGGTCGGCGACGCGGTGCTGTCGCCCGGCATTACGGACTATCGCAAGCGCGTCCAGTACCAGACCTATGACGTGACCGCGCTGGTGTGCGAAGGGGAAAACGAGATGACGGTGCAGCTGGCCGACGGCTGGTACCGGGGCAGCACCGGCGCCTGGGGCATCTGCAACCAGTATGGCATAGAGACCAAGCTGCTGGCGCAGCTCGAACTGACCCACGCAGACGGCGGCGTGCAGACCGTCTGCACCGACGGGAGCTGGGATTGGAGCGACGATGGCCCCATCCGCTTTGCGGACAACAAGGATGGGGAGATCGTGGAGGCAGAAAGACGGCCGAGCTATGCGAACAGGGCCAAAGTGACCCGGCACGCCGTCGTGCCCACCGCGTCGGACAACGTGCCCGTCCGGGAGCACGAGCGGTTGCAGGCTACGCGCCTGACCACGCCCAGCGGGAAAACAGTGCTGGACTTTGGGCAGAACATTGCAGGCTATGTGGCCTTTTCGCTGGAGGCCAGGGCCGGCCAGACGATCCGGCTGCGGTTTGGCGAGCTGCTCGACGGCGAGGGGGAGTTTACGCAGAAAAACATCCAGCTCTCGCATGGCGCGCGCACGACGCCCCTGCAGCAGGTGCTGTATACCTGCCGGGAGGGGCGGAACGAATATCGCACCACGTTTGCAATCTTCGGGTTCCAGTATATACTGGTAGAGACGGACGTGCCGTTTTCGGCGGAAGATTTCACGGCCATCGCCGTCTATTCCGACCTGGAGCGCACAGGCTGGTTTGAAAGCTCCAACGAGCTGCTCGACCGGTTTGTGGCCAACACGGTGTGGAGCGCCAAGAACAACCATGCCGACCTGCCGACCGATTGCCCGACGCGCGAGCGGCACGGCTGGTCGGGCGACGCGCAGATTTTCTGTCCCACGGCCAGTTTCCTGTTCGATTATCTGCCGTTTGCGAAAAAATACCTCAACGACCTGTACGACTGGCAAAGGCGGAACGGCTGCCTGCCGCAGATCGCGCCGGAGGGCGGCACCGATTTTTACATGGCCTCCATGAACGGGTCGGTCGGCTGGGCGGATGCTGGCGTGCTGATGCCCTATGTCCTGTGGAAGCAATATGGCGACACGGGCGTGCTGCGGCAGTTTTTGCACGGCATGCGCCGGTATGCGCGCTTTATGCAGCGGCGCTGCGGCAGGTGGTATCCCACGGCCAAACGCACCGGCCTGAAGGGCGAGGACAGGCGGTATCTGTCCAACGCCGGCCAGGCGTATGGCGAGTGGGCGGAGCCGGAGAGCGTGCATCACATGACGTGGAAGGACTGCGCCGTGCCGCATCCGGAAGTGGCAACGGCCTATACCGCGCACGTCATGGACTGCATGGCCGAGATCGAGGCGGCGCTGGGCAACGCACAGCAGGCGGAGGGCTACCGCGCCTTTGCCGCCGGTTGCCGCCGGAGCTATCAGGCGCTGCGCGAGACGCCCGCCTATTCGCTGGATACCGACCGGCAGGCGCAGCTGGTCCGGCCGCTGGCCTTTCACCTGCTCAACGACAGGCAGACGGCATATGCAAAGGCGCGGCTGCTGCAAGCGCTTGAGCGCTTCGGCTGGCGCGTGGGCACGGGCTTTTTGTCCACGCCGCTGATCCTCGACGTGCTTTCCGATATCGACCTTAAGGCGGCCTACCGGCTGCTGGAAAACGAGGAGATGCCGGGGTGGCTGTTCATGCCGAAGAACGGGGCGACCACCGTGTGGGAAGCGTGGGAGGGCACCGCCACAAAGCAGGGCGGCATTGCGTCGCTGAACCACTATTCCAAGGGCGCGGTCTGCCGGTGGCTGTTTGACACCATGTGCGGCATTCGGGTGGATGGCGAGAACCACTTCTCCATCGCGCCGCGGCCCGGCGGGCACTTTACCCATGCAAAGGCGAGCTACACCAGCGTCTATGGCCGGGTGGAGAGCGGCTGGGAAAGGACGGAGGCGGGCTATGCCTATGCCGTCACCGTCCCGGCGGGTTGCACGGCCACCCTGACGTTGCCGGGACGGGAAGCCGTCGTACTGCCCGCGGGCACCCATACTTTTTGAAACGAATGTGGAGGTACGCATATGGATGTGGAACGGGTTTTGAAGCAGATGTCGCTGGAGCAGAAAATAGCCCTTTGTTCCGGCGAGAATTTCTGGGAAACCAAGTCGTTTGAGGCCTATGGCATACCGTCTGCCTTCCTGTGCGACGGGCCGCACGGCCTGCGCAAACAGGAGCATGCCGCCGATATGCTGGGCGTACACGCCTCACGGGCGGCGACCTGCTTTCCGGCAGAGGTGACGAGCGCAGGCAGCTGGGATCCGGAGATGCTCCGGGAGATCGGCGCCGCCATTGCCGAGGAGGCCCGGGAACAGGGCGTGGACCTCGTGCTGGGGCCGGGCGCGAACCTGAAGCGGAACCCGCTTTGCGGGCGGAACTTTGAATACTTCAGCGAGGACCCGTATCTGGCGGGCAAGCTGGCCGCCGGCTTTATCCGGGGCATGGAGGGCGGCGGCGTGGGGGCGTGCCTCAAGCATTTTGCCGCCAATTCCCAGGAATTCCGGCGCTTTACTTCCGATGGCGTGATGGACGAGCGCACCCTGCGGGAGCTGTACCTCACGGCCTTTGAAATTGCCGTGCGGGAAGGGCGATCGGCTGCCGTGATGTGCGCATACCCGAAGCTGAACGGCGTGCATTGCAGCGACAACCGGGCGCTGCTGACGGACATCCTCCGCACAGAGTGGGGGTTTGACGGCCTGGTCGTGACCGACTGGGGGGCGATGAACGACCGGATACAGGGCTTTTGGGCCGGCTGCGACCTGAATATGCCGGGCGGCAGCGGTTACATGGAGCGGGAGGTGGCGCAGGCTGTGCGCGATGGATCGCTTCCCGAACGGTGCGTAGACGACAGCGCCCGGCGCGTGCTGGAGCTGGCGTTCCGCGCGGCGGAACGGCGCAAAGCGCCCGCCGCCTGCGACTATGAGGCGCACCATGCGCTGGCGCGGCGCGCCGCCGCCGAGGGCGCGGTGCTGCTGCAGAACAGCGGCGGGATACTGCCGCTCAAAGAGGACGCCCGCATCGCGGTCATTGGCGCGATGGCGGTCGACCTGCGCTTCCAGGGGGCGGGTTCCAGCCACATCCAGCCCACGAAGCTTTCTCAACCGCTGGAGTGCCTGCCTGCCGTAGCATATGCCCCGGGCTGTACCGACCGCGGCGAGACGACGGATGCGCTGCTGGAACAGGTGCGGGAAACGGCGGCGCAGGCGGATGTCGCCGTGGTCTTTGCAGGGCTTCCGGCACAGGCGGAGTCCGAGGGTTTTGACCGGGACCACATGCGCCTGCCGGATGGGCATCTGCGGATGATTGACGCGGCGGCCGGCGCCAATCCCAACACCGTGGTGGTGCTTTTGAGCGGAGGCGTTGTGGAGTGCCCCTGGGCGGACCGGGTACGCGGGATCCTCTACATGGGACTGCCCGGGCAGGCGGGCGGCGAGGCCGTTGCCGACCTGCTTTACGGCAGCGTGAATCCCAGCGGCCGGCTGGCCGAGAGCTGGCCATACCGCTATGAGGACGTGCCGTCCGCTGAAATCTATGGCAAGACGACGGACGCCCTGTATCAGGAGGGGATCTATGTCGGCTACCGGTATTATGACAAGGCCGGCGTGCCGGTCCGGTGGCCGTTTGGCTATGGGCTCAGCTACACGACGTTTGCCTATGCGGACTTGCGCGTGACTGGCGATGCAGCCACCGTCACGGTGCAGAACACCGGGCGCGTGGCGGGCGCGGAGGTCGTGCAGCTCTATCTTAGGGCGCCGCAGGACGGGCTGCATCGCCCGGTACGGGAGCTGAAGGGCTTTCAAAAGGTTTTTTTACAGCCGGGCGAGCGCAGAACGGTTACGTTCCAGCTCGATGACCGCAGCCTTGCCGTGTGGCAGGATGGCTGGAAGGCGCCCAAAGGGCGATACGGGGTGTGCGTTGGGGGCCTGACTGCCGCCATGGACAGGGCGGGGGAGGCGTTGCCCATTCCCGCATGGCAGCCGGGCAGCTGGTATGAACGCTGCGAGGGACGGCCAAACCGTGCGGACTGGGAGCGGATGCTGGGCCGGGCGTATGTGCCGCCGGTGCTTCAAAAGGGCAGCTTTACCATGGACAACACGGTGGAGGAGATGCGGGAATACAGCTTTCTCATGAAGCTCATGTACAAGGCCACGGAGTCGGTCATTGCCAGGAGATTTGGCGGCAAAAAGGACTATGAGAACTCCGAGTTTCGGATGATGTTGGCGGCGTCCGTCGGCGGGCCGCTGCGCAGCATGCAGATTTCCGGCGGCATTCGGGGCGGCGTGATGCCGGGCCTGCTGGAAATGGCCAACGGCCACTTTTTCCGCGGCCTGGTGCGCATGATCAAGGGGTGAGGCGCATGCGGTGCCATCTTGCCATCGACATCGGTGCGTCCTCCGGACGGCACATCGTGGGCTGGCGGGAGGACGGCGTGCTGCGCACAAGGGAAGTCTATCGCTTTCCCAATGGCGTGGTGGAGCAGGACGGGCATCTGGTCTGGGATGTGGACGCGCTGCTGTGGCATGTCAGGCGGGGCGTGGCGGCGGCACGGGAGGCGTTTCCCGCCCTGGCGAGCCTGGCCATCGACACCTGGGGCGTGGACTATGTGCTGCTGCGGGGGACGGAGGAGGTGCGCCCGGCCTATGCCTACCGGGATACCCGCACGGAGCGCGTGACGGCCGAGGTACACGCGCGCATGCCCTTTTCCGAGCTGTACCGCCGCACCGGCTGCCAGTTCCAGCCCTTCAACAGCATCTATCAGCTCTATTGCGACCAGTGCGAAGGACGGCTCGAGGGCGTGACCGACTGCCTGATGCTGCCGGAATACCTGCTGTGGAAGCTCTGTGGCGCCAAGGCGCGGGAATATACGAACGCCACGACGACCGGCCTTGTAAACGCCGAGACGCGGCAGTTTGACGCGGAGATCCTCTCGGCGCTCGGGCTGCCGGCGCAGCTCTTCCCAAAGCTGCTGCAGCCAGGCGCGGTGATCGGCGCGTACGACGGCATCCCCTGCGTGCTGTGTGCCACGCACGACACGGCCTCCGCCGTGGAGGGCATTCCGATGGAGGGCAACCAGCCCTATATCTCCAGCGGCACGTGGTCGCTGCTGGGCATCAAGACGGAACATCCCATCACAAACGCCATGAGCGAGCTGGCCAACTGGTCGAACGAGGGCGGCGTGGGCTATAACCGGTATCAGAAAAACATCATGGGCATGTGGCTCGTCAACCGGCTGCGGGAGGAGCTGTGCCCCGAAACGCCGTTCGCCGAGCTTATGCAGGCGGCGGAGCAAAGCGGCTTTGAGGGGATCGTCCCCGCCAACGCGCCCGCCTTTTTGGCGCCGAAGAGCATGAAAGAGGCCTTTGACGCGGCGCTTGGCGTCCGGCCGCAGACGATCGGGGACTATTTCCGCTGTGCCTACCGGTCGCTGGCGCTGTGCTATGTAAGTGCCATCGACGAGTTGCAGCACAATACCGGGCTGCAGTTTGACAGGCTGTATGTCGTGGGCGGGGGCGCAAAAAATGCGTTTCTCAACCGGCTGACGGCGGAAGCCACGGGCAAGCAGGTCGTCGCCCTGCCCATAGAGGCGACCGCGCTGGGAAATTTGAAAGTGCAAATGGAGGCGATACGATGAGCTATCAGGAGGCTAAGGCACAATATGCGGCCATCGGCGTGGATACGGAGGCCGCGCTGCAAAAGCTGAACACCGTCCCCGTGTCCCTGCACTGCTGGCAGGGGGACGACGTGCGGGGCTTTGACACCGACCCGGATAAGCCGCTGACCGGCGGCATCCAGACGACCGGCAACTATCCGGGACGGGCGAGAACGCCGGAGGAGCTGATGGCGGATCTTGCCGAAGCGCTTCGGTTCTGTCCGGGGACGAAGAAGCTGAATCTGCACGCATCCTACGCCATCTTCGCACCTGGGAAATGGGTGGATCGGGACCGTCTGGAGCCGAAGCACTTTGCCCCGTGGGTCGCGTTTTGCAGGGAGCACGGGCTCGGCGCGGATTTTAACCCGACGTTTTTCTCGCATCCCCGGTGCGACCCGCTGACCCTGTCCTCGCCCAATGAGGAAACCCGCCGCTTTTGGGTGGAGCATGGCAAGGCGTGTATCCGTATCAGCCAGTATCTGGCGGAGGAGCTGGGGCAGGTCTGCACGATGAACATCTGGACCGGGGACGGGTTTAAGGACATTCCCGCCGACCGGCTGGGCCCGAGAATGCGGTACCGGGCGTCCATCGACGAGATATTGTCCGAGCCGTTCGACTTTGCCAAGGTCAAGCCCTGTGTGGAGAGCAAGGTGTTCGGCATCGGGGTGGAGAGCTACACCGTGGGCAGCGCGGAGTTTGCCCTGAGCTATGCCGCCTTGCACCCGGACCGCTGTATCCCGCTCATGGACAACGGGCACTATCATCCGACCGAGCTGGTGAGCGATAAAATATCCGCGCTGCTGGCGTTTTTCCCGGAAATCGCGCTGCACATCACGCGCCCCGTGCGGTGGGACTCCGACCACGTGGTGCTGTTTGACGATGAGACCCGGGAGCTGTGCAAGGAGATCGTCCGTTGCGGCGGGCTGGACGGGTGCGTGCACATGGCTCTGGATTATTTCGACGCGTCGATCAACCGGATCGCGGCGTGGGTCACGGGGTTCCGCAATGTGCAGAAGGCGCTGCTCAACGCGCTGTTGACGCCGGATCTGCGGCGGGAGCAGGACGCTGGCGATTTTACGGCGCTGCTCGTGCATCAGGAGGCGCTGAAGACCATGCCGTTTGGCGCGGTGTGGGGCGAGTATTGCCGGCGTGCCGGCGTGCCGGCGGCGGATGACGAGTGGTTCCGGGCCGTCCGGGAATATGAGGCAAAGGTTCGGGAGGCGAGAGCATGAAAGAGATTTTGAGCGCACCTTGGATGGTGGATATGGCCCGCACCGCGACCGAGATGTACCGGCACGGTTGGGACGAGCGCAACGGCGGGAATATCAGCCTGCTGCTGGAGGAGGAACAGGTCCGGCCCTATCTGGCGCCGGGGCGGGTCGTGCGGGAAATCCCCACGGGTTTTTCCTGCCCGGCGCTCGACGGCAGGTTTTTTCTCGTCACCGGCACGGGCAAGTATTTCAAAAACGTGCAGTATGCGCCGGAGGTAAACCTGGGGCTGGTCCGGCTCGCGGACGGCGGCGCGAACGCGCAACTGCTCTGGGGGTTTGCGGATGGCGGCAGATTCACCTCGGAGTTCCCGGCGCACATGTTGAGCCATGCCGCGCGGTTGCGCGTCGATGCGGATAACCGCGTGGTCATGCACTGCCACCCGACCAACCTCCTGGCCATGACGTATGTGCACAGCCTTGAGGAGCGCGCCTTTACCAGGACGCTGTGGCAAATGGGAACGGAGTGCGCCGTGGTCTTTCCGGACGGTGTGAACGTCCTGCCATGGATGCTCTGTGGCACGAACGAGATCGGAGAGGCGACGGCGGCGAAGATGGCCACCGCCCGCCTGGTCGTCTGGGCACAGCATGGCATCTATGGCGCCGGCAAGGACCTGGACGAGACGTTCGGCCTCATCGAAACCGCTGAAAAAGCGGCGGAAATCTACATAAAGATCGCGCACCTGCCGCTGGTCAATACGATTGACGACGCGCAGATGCAGCAGCTGGCCGCCCACTTTGGCGTCAAGCTGCGGGAGGGATATGTGCGCTGAGACGTACGCATGCGGCAGGGCATGGACGATGGGCGCCCCGGACAGATGGCCGGGGCGCCCGTTGCGTTGCCGGACGGGACCGCCCGCGCGCACGGGGCGGCCGCTGCAAACCGGCAAAGGGACGCTCAGTTCGTCTCCTCGACGTGCGAAACGTAGTCCAGCGAGGCCAGGGCGCGGATCATTTCGTCGTGCCCCCGGTAGCGCCGCAGCTCCTTGCTGGCGACGGTCAGCGAAACGGTATACACGCTCAGCCCGGAATGGAGGTAGGCGGGGTTGGCCTCAATGTCGTCGATGCGCAGGCCGAGCTGCCGTACCGTGGCGACAAAGTCCTGCAGGTCGGACCGGCTTTTGAGCTCCAGATGGATTTCAAAGTGGTTGGACCGGTCCTTCAAATATTTTTCGAGCGATGGCAGCAGCGATACGCTGCACAGCGTGGCGACAAACGCCGCGAGCGTCACCGTGTACAGGCCGGCGCCCACCGCCAGGCCGATCAGCTCGCATGTCCACAGGCCGGCGGACGTGGTCAATCCCTTGATTTGCCCGCGCGAGCTGAACAGGATGGAATTGCCGCTCACGATGGCCGCGCCGATGACCGTGGCGGCAGAGATGGCAGGCAGGCGCGCGCCCGTGGCTTCGAACAGCGTGAGATCGATGAGCATGGCCACCGTGGACGAGAGGGACACCAGGATAAACGTCCTGAGCCCGGCCGAGTGGCGCTTGCTCGAACGTTCGCAGCCGACCACGGCGGCGAGCAGCACGGACAGGCAGATCCGCAGGATGATGGAAGCCGGGGTGATCTCCCAGGACCACTGCCCGAGCAACGAGGCGATCCAATCGTTTTGCAGCATTTACAAATACCTCCTCCGGTTGTGAAAATAGCGGTTTGCGCCGTTCAGGCCCGCCAGTTGCTCCTCGGCCGCCGCCAGGAACGCCGCTTCCTCTTCGGACATGGGCGGGTTGCGCTCCGGCAGCGTTTCCTGTATCTGCTGGACGCGGTCGAGGAGCGAAAGCGGTTCCGGCTTTGCGGGGGCCGGCACGCCCGGGTCTGCGGGCGCGTCCGGCTGGCCGGGGACATAGGAGCCGGACAGATACAGCGACAGTTTGGCGCAGGCGGGGCCAACGAGTTCATACAGCACGCTGGAGGCCAGTATGATGGTCTCCAGCGCGTCCCCCATCTCGCCGCCGAGCGTCCTTGCGCCGAGCGCGGCCAGGCCGATGGCCACCCCCGCCTGCGGGATCAGCGCAAGGCCCAGATAGTTGCGCACGCTCGCGCGCTTGCGCACGGCCAGGCAGCCGAGAAACGCGCCGGCGTATTTGCCGGCGATGCGCGTGATGAAGTACAGCACGCCGACCGCGAGCAGCGGCACGCCGGCGGCCGACGCCGAGGAACCGAATAGCGCGTCCAGCTGGAACGCCATACCGGAGCGCACGAAGAACAGCAGCAGCAGCGGTGGGCTGAAATAGTTCAGCTGCTTGAACAGCTTGTCGTCGCCCGTGGCATTGATGTAGACCGTGCCCATGGACATGCAGCCGAGCAGCGGCGACACGTCCAGCGCCGCGCAGACGCCGCAAAAGGCGAAGAGCAGCGCGATGGCGATGATCAGCCGGTTGTCGGAGGAGAATTTCCGGGCTAGGAACAGCTTGGCTGCGTAGCCGAATGCGCAGCCGAGCGCCAGTACGCCGAGGTTGACGGCGATGGGGCGCAGGATGCTGGCGGCCTCAAACGTTGCGGCGCTTCCTGCGCCGAGCGCCACTGCGACCGAGATGGCCACGCTGTACTCCACGAGGCATACCGCGTCGTCCAGCGCTACGACCTGCAGGAGCGTATCGACAAAGTCGCCGCGCGCGCCCGTCTGGCGGATGGTCATCAGCGAGGAGGCGGGCGCCGTGGCGGAGGCGAGCGCCGCAAGCACGATGGAAAACGCCAGCTCCAGGCGCAGCAGGAAATAGGCGACCACGAACACGAACACGGAGGCGAGGCAGGCTTCCAATATGGTGATGGCCACCACTTTGGACATGCTCCTGCGCAGGGTGTGCCACTTGAAGAACTCGCCGGTGCTGAACGCGATGAATGCCAGCGCGATATCGGACAGGAAGTCCGTGCCCGCGATGATGTTCTCCGGTACAAGATGCAGGCAGTATGGACCGAGCAGCATGCCGGCGAGGATGTAGGCCGTCACGTCCGGCAGGCGCAGCAGCTTGGTGAGCCGGGTCATGAAGAAGCCGGAAAACAGCATGAGCGCAACGGAGATGATGATGGCGGCCACGGGCGACATGGAACCGAGCCCAAAAATATCCGCAGACATCTGCAAACGACCTCCCTTCTGTGAAAGTATTTCTGTGGGATGTCCCGGATGGCGGCGCACCGGGACACCAACCCCGGCCGACAGCCGGTTCTGATTGTTCCATCATACGCTTGACAAAAATAAATGCAAATTATAATATTTTAATGAATCATAAATGGAGATGATGAATATGCTGGGCGTTAAAGTGGACACGCTGCTGGCCGTTGCGGAGCACCAGAATTTCACGAGGGCTGCGCAGGCGCTGTCGCTGACACAGCCGGCCGTCAGCCAACAGATGATGCAACTCGAAGAAGAGCTGCACGCGCCGCTGTTTATCCGCGGCAAAGGGCGGCTCATGCTGACGCCGCAAGGGGAAATTGCCGTCAGATACGCCAGGCGCCTCAAGGCGCTGTATGGCAAGATGCAGATGGAACTGGCCAATGTCGAAACCAACCTCACGCGGCTCAGGGTGGGCATTACCCATACCTCCGAGAGCAATGTGACCATGGAGGCGCTTGCCCGGTGCAGCAGTCAGAACAATAAACTTTCCATAACGATCATTACAGATACGATAAGAAATCTTTATGATATGTTGGGAAATTACGAGATCGATATCGCCATTGTGGAGGGGCCGCACAACGCGCCGGAATATCATTCGCTCATGCTGGATACGGACTATCTGGTGTGCGTCATGGCGCCGGACAGCCCGCTGGCGAGGCATGCCATGGTGACGCTGGCCGAGCTGAAGAATGAGCGGATGATCCTGCGCCTCCCTGCGTCCGCCACGCGCGTGCTGTTCGAGTCGACGCTCAACAGCATCAACGATTCGATCGACAATTTCAACATCGCGCTGGAGGTGGACAACATCGCTACCATTAAGGACCTGATCCGAAAGGGGCTGGGTGTTTCCATCTTACCGCGAAGCGCCTGTATGGACGAGTTGAGCAAGGGCAAAATCGTCGCATTGCCCATCGAGAACCTGAGCATGGTGCGGGAGACGCGCGTGGTTTACAACAGCGATTTTAACCACACGGATATCCTGCAGGATATCATCAGGACCTACCAGGAGACGGCCAGGACGTACCACTGACCGTGCGCCTGTCGGCTGGCGGGAGAGAGCGGACATCTTTGAAGCCTTACATGCAAACGAGAGCGGCCGTCCTGTGTGGGACGACCGCTCTTCTGCGTGGCGGCGGGCGGATGGCCGGTGCCGACGACCCCTCGATTTACCGAAGGGTGGAAGCGTAAAATGCGCGCATGTCCTCTGCGAGTTGCCGCGCGCTTTCCCGGCCGATATATGCCATGTGCCCGGACGGATAGGTGGCAAACTGCACGCGGGCCGGATCCAGGTTGGAGTGTGAGGCCAGGTAACGCGCGATGCCGGCGGTGGTGCACAGGTCGTACTTGCCGGACATGAAGAACGCCTTCAAATTCGGATTGCGGTGCATGGCGGCCGCCAGCGCATCGGAGGGCCACAGCTTGAGATCGCGAATCCAGTTGTGGCTGACGTGCTGCGTCGACGAGCGGATCACGCGGTCAAAGTCGATGTTGAGCTCCTTGCGCAGCAGCTGGAACCCGGCGAGGAATGCAGGGGTATAGCGGGAGGAGGCCGGATCGTCGCCCGTGATGCTGACGGGCTTGACGTTCGCCTCTTTCTTCCATTTATAACGTCCATCGTACATGCCGATGGCTTCGTTGCTGTCGTCCAGCAGGTTGGCGAGGAAATCCCGGATGTCTACCTGCAGGCGGTGGCGGCGCAAAAACTCGGGTTTGAGGCCGGTGAAGTAGGACATGCGTTCGATGACGCGCTCGCGCTCCGCCTCACTGAGTTCGTCGCCACGGAAGATGGCGGGCATGTATTCATCCGCCGTAAACCGATGCGCCTCTTCAAAAAAGGTTTCGAGATCCGGTTTGCCTTCCCGGTTGTGGTACCAGTTTGCGGCGGCCATGGAGGACATGTTGAGTGCGGTCTGTTCCACGGGCAGGTTGGCGAAGAAGTAGCAGCCGAGGAAGATGGCACCGTTGACGGAAATGCCCATCGGGTTGTCGTCTACGCCGCCTGCGCCAAACAATTCCGCCAGCAGCAGCGCCACACGGCCCGTGCCATAGCTTTCGCCAAACAGGAAGAGCGGACTGTTCAGCCGGCCGTACCGCGTCAACCACGCGCCCATGAACTTGGCCAGCACATTCGCATCCTGGTTGAAGCCGAAGATCTTGTCCTGCTCGTCCTCCTTGAACAGGCGGCCGAGCCCGCACCCGACGGGATCGACCAGCACGATGTCGCACATGTCGAGCAGACAGTTGGGATTGTCCTCCAGCTCATAGGGTGGGGTGGGAGAGAGCGCAAGCTCCTCGGGAATGCTGATCCGGCGGGGACCGAGCAGCCCAAGATGGAGCCAGAGGCTGGCAGAGCCGGGGCCGCCGTTGAAGCCAAACAGGATGGGCCGGCGCTCCGGATGCTCCACATCGCTTCTGAAATAGGCATAGGTAAACACGGAGCCGGCGGGTTCGCCATCGCTGCCGATGATAAAGTTGTCCTCACAAACGGTGTGATAGGGAATGCGCTGCCCGCGGAGCGTGATCTCCCCCTGCGCGGTAAAGCGGTTTTTTTGACGGTTTTCTTCGGCGACCAACATGGTGCATTCCTCCTTTGCTTTGTGGCGGCAGCGTGTCAAGAATCCGGTCTGCCATGGATAATTTTTGAAGTTCATGTAAAAAAATATTATATTTATATCATATATTATTCTTGACCTATGACTATCATAATGCTATAATCACCAACATGTAAAGCCTTTTTTTTATTATGAGTAAAAAAATGGCCGAGCAGCAACGATTAACAAAGACAATAAATGTAGTATGTCTTAAATAGGGGGAGCACAGATGCGAAAGAAACTTGTCATTACCCGCGTGGGGCAGCAGGCACCCAAGGCGTCCCAGGTTTGGCCGGAGGAGCTGCCGGTGCCGCTGGCAGAACGCGCGGCGGAGCTGTATCCGCTGCTGCAGTCTGGAAAGGGCAGCCGCGCGGAGTATCTGGAGCTGGCGGCGGAGCTGGCCAAGCAGATGCTGTATCGGCAGTCTGCGGCTGCGCTGTCCGCACAGTTGTTGCGCGATCCCTTTGATGCGGAGTGCTATTGCCTGCGCGGGCGCAAGTATCTGGCCATGATGCAGTATGAGCAGGGGGCGGCCGACCTGGAGATGAGCGCGCGCCTGGACCCCGACAACTGGTCCACGGAGTACCACCGGGGACTCATCCATTTTATCCGCGGCGACTTTGCCCGCGCTTCCCAGGCGTTTTTGCATTGTCATGCGCTGTCGGAGGATGGCGGCAGCCTGATCTCCGCCACGAACTGGTGCTGGATCTCGCTCATGCGGGAAAACCGGCGCGACGAGGCCATGGCGCTCGTCAATGCGATTGGCGAGGACATCGACTATGACGAAAACTACAGCTATTTCAAGAGCGTCATGCTCTACAGCGGCAGGATGAGCGTGGAGGAGACCCTGCAGGTGGATGAGGACGATCTGCCGGACATCACGCTCTCGGTCAATGCCTTTGCAGTTGCGAATTATTATCTGGCCCAGGGGAACCTGGAGGAGGTCCGCCGCTATCTGACGATTACGGTAGATGCGGTCAAGGACACGCTCTGGTCCGCGTTTGCCTACCATGCGGCCAAGGCCGATCTTGAGCGCCTGTTTTGACGGAGGGGGAGCAAGATGCTGATACAAAATGCCCGCGTGTTGACGATGGAAGGCCCTGCGCTGGAACGGGGCTGCATCCGCATTGCGGACGGCAAGATCGCGGCCGTGGCGGAGACGCTGGAGCCGCAGCCGGACGAAGAACTGCTCGACGCCAGCGGCTGGACCGTCATGCCTGGCATGGTGGATGCGCATTGCCACGTCGGCCTGTATAGCTATGGGCTGGGCGCCGAGGGAAGCGGGACCAACGAGATGGTCACGCCGATGACGCCGCAGCTTTCGGCCGTCGACTCGATCAATCCCCGCAACAGCATCATGTCCGATTCCTATGAGGCCGGCATTACGACCATTTGCACGGGGCCCGGCAGCGCCAACCTGATCGGCGGCACATTCACGGTCATCAAGACCGTGGGGGACTGCGTCGACAAGATGATCGTCAAAAAAGAAGCGGCGCTCAAGGCCGCGTTTGGCGAGAACCCGAAGCGCTGCTATGGGCGGATGCTGGGCAAAGAACCGTTTACGCGCATGGGCAGCCTGGGCATGATGCGTCAGCGCTTTTATGACGCCAAGGCGTATATGGAAGCGTGCGAGCGCGCGGAACGGGGAGAGGGAGAGCGGCCGGAGCGCGACCTGGGCCTTGAAAACATGGTCAAGGTGCTGCGCGGCGAGATCCCGCTCAAGTGCCATGCGCACCGTGCGGACGACATGTTCTCCGCCATTCGCCTGGCAAAGGAATTCGGTTTCCGCATTACGCTCGAGCATTGCACGGAAGGCCGCAAGATCGCCCACCAGCTTGCCAAAGAGGGGTATCCTCTGATCGTTGGGCCTTTCCTGACGGAGCGTTGGAAGGTGGAAATGGCCATCGATTACGATGCGCCCATCGCTCTGCCGCAGGAGGGGATCGAGTTTGCGTTTTGCACGGACGCTCCCGTCGTGCCGCAGCGGCTGTTGCCCGTCATTGCGGGATACATGGTGAGCCGCGGGCTGGACGAGCAGCAGGCGTTTCGCGCCATCACGATCACGCCTGCGCGGATCCTCGGCGTGGACGATCGCGTCGGTTCGATCAAGCCCGGCAAGGATGCCGACCTCGTGTGCTACGATGGGCATCCCTTCGACATGGAAGCGAAGGTGCGCCGGGTGTTCGTGGACGGGGCGACCGTATTTCATCAGTAAGGAACGAATGGGAACGATACAAGCAATCGGAGGGACGACGATGATTCTGCTGAAGAACGGAACTGTCATGACCATGGCGGGGACGAATTATCCCGTGGGCGACGTGCTCGTGGAGAACGGAAAGATCAGGGCGGTCGGCGTCGGTCTGGAGGCTCCTGCCGGTGTGCAGGTGATCGACTGCACGGGCAAGACCGTGCTGCCCGGATTTATCGACGCGCATTGCCACATTGGTCTGTCGGAAGACGGGACCATGTATGAGGGTGAGGACAGCAACGAAGCGGTCAATCCGGTGACGCCGCATGTGCGTGCCATTGACGGCATCAACCCTGCGGATATCGCCATTCGCGAGGCGCGGCTCGGCGGCGTGACGACCGTTTGCGTCGGCCCGGGCAACAGCAACGTCTATGGCGGCGTCATGTCCGTGTTCAAGACGCGGGGCGACCGCATCGACGACATGCTGGTGAAAGAGACTTACGCGATCAAGGCCGCGCTCGGCGAAGGCCCCAAGGAGACCTATGCGCCGAAAAAGGTCATGCCGATGACCCGCATGGGCATTGCCGGGCTGATGCGCGAGCACCTGGTCAAGGCGCGCACCTACCTGGAGAAGAAGGAAGCGGGCAAGACGGACGCGGTCGACCTCAGGTATGAGGCGCTGGGCAGCGTGCTGAAGAAGGAGATCCCGCTCGTGGTGCATGCCAACCGCATGGACGACATCTACACGGCGTTGCGTATCAAGCGGGAGTTTGACATCGACCTCGTGCTGACGCAGGCGGCGGACGCCTATCTGATGGCGGATGCCATCCGGGAGGCCAATGTGCCCGTGGTGCTGGCTTCCGTGCTGTGCGGCCGGCTCAGCGTGGAGATGGCCAACATGTCCCATCGCGCGCCCGTGGTGCTGGAAGAGGCGGGCGTAACGTATTGCATTTCGACCGACGCGCCGCCGGTCCCGATCCAGTTTCTGCCTACGAGCGCTGCGAGCGCCGTGCGCGAGGGGCTCGATCCCGAGGCCGCTCTGCGCGCCATCACGATCACACCCGCCCGCGTGCTTGGCATTGCCGACCGCGTGGGCTCGCTCGAAGCCGGCAAGGACGCCGATATTGTCGTTTATAACGGGAAGCCTTTCCATCTGGCCAGCAGCATTGCGCTGGTGATGATGGATGGAGAGATTGTCACGGACTGAGAGACTTTACCCGTCATAAGTTTGTCCGCGGATGGTACACTGCGGGCAGAGGGCATCAAAGGAAAGGAGAAAATCACATGAAAAAGTACCTTGCACTTGCTCTGGTAGCGGTCATGTTGCTGGCAGTCTTTGGCTGCACGCAGCCGTCCGCGCCCACGAACACGACGGCACCTGAGGGAGAGGATAACCAGGGTTCGTCCGACGTGCAGAATATTGCCACGAGGGACAACAACGTGTTGACGTTTGCCACCCGCGGCGCGATTTCGGGCATGTTCCATCCCGATTTCTCGGTGACCTCCGGCGAAGACCGCGTCATCTGCTTTGTCCTGTATGAGCCCCTTGTGCGGCGTGGCGCCAACAACGAGCTCAAGCCCGTGCTGGCTGAGAGCTGGGAGATTTCCGACGACCAGCGCACCGTCACCTTCCACCTTCGCCAGGGCGTGAAGTGGCATGACGGCGAGGAGTTCACGGCGGAAGACGTCGCGTACACCTACACTGCGGCCGCCAGCGAGGGCTGGATGGGCTATTTCACCGCCGGTCCGAGCCACATTGAGGGCGTCGAAGCCTACCGTGCCGGCGAGGCGGATTCCCTGTCCGGTATCAACATCATCGACGACTACACCATCGCCATCACGACGACGGATGTCTACGGCGCGTTCTTCTATCAGATCGGCGAGCAGCTGAGCATCGTGCCGGAGCATATCTGGGGCGACGTCCCGGCGGCCGAGGCGCACGAGCGCACCGACCTGCTCCACAACCCGGTCGGCACCGGCCCGTTCAAGTTCACGGAGTATGTGCCTGACCAGTATGTCATCCTGGACAAGTTCACGGATTACTGGAATGGCGAGCCGAAGATCGACCAGATGGTCTTCAAGCCCATGAACGCGGAGATTGGTCCCTCTGCCGTCATCAGCGGCGAGGCGGACATGCACCAGACCTCGTCCATGAACCCCGAGACGATCAACATGCTGACTGAGGCCGGCTGCGAGATCCAGGAGCTCTGGTGGACCTCCATCCGCTACCTGATCCTCAACAACGACCACCCGCTCTTCCAGAAGAAAGAAGCCCGTCAGGCCATGGCGTATGCCATCGACCGTTATGGCATCGCGGATAACATCTTCTACGGCTACGGCCGCGTGGAGAACACCTGCTATGCAGCCGACCAGTGGGGCACCCCGCCGGCCGACAAGATCAATCCCTATGAGTACAACCCCGAGAAGGCCAAGGAACTGCTCGTGGCTGCTGGCTGTGAGTACCAGGGCGACACCCTGTATCTCAACGGCGAGCCTGTGACGCTGGAGCTGATCCATCCCACCGGCAACGCCAACGTGGAGAAGATCGCGATCGTCATCCAGCAGAACCTGAAAGATATCGGCATCGACGTGAGCGTCACCCCGATGGAGATGGCGAGCCACAACGCGCTGACCGCGTCCGGCGACTTTGACATGGCCATGATCGGCAACGGTTCGCCCGATCCCGACATGACCTGGATCTATGCTTCCTATGGTTCCAGCAACTATGAGAACTTCTCCGATCCGTATGTCGACGAACTGATCGAAGAAGGTCTGAAGTATGTCGACCAGGCAAAGCGTGAGCCCATCTATGAGGAGCTGGCCATCTATTTGAACGACGTCATGCCCATGGTGCCGATCGTGAGCTGGTGCGACGGCCTCATCATCGCGCCGGGCCTCGAAGGCGTGAAGGCGGAAGAGGAAGCGGCTTACATGTTCGCAAACCTCGAGAACTGGTACTTCAGCAATCTCGCCGAGTAAGCAGTATCTTCGTTCCGGTGCATCTGACTGATGCACCGGAACGGTTCTTCTGCTCCGGCGACAGCAGCAAAGCAGCAAAGGAGCGTCTATGCGAGCATATATCCTACGAAGACTATTGATTTTGATTCCGGTGTTCATCGGCATTACGATCATCATATTCGCTCTGGTCAACCTCACGCCTGGCGACCCGTTCAGCGCCATGCTGGAGGTGCCGGGGATTTCACCGGATCAGCTGGAAAAGCTCAAGGTGCAGTCCGGCTATTACGATCCGCTTCCCATCAAATATTTTAAATGGGTGAAAAACCTCATATTGAACGGGGATCTTGGATATTCGTCATGGTACCATGAGCCCGTGACGACGGTCATCGGCCGCCGGCTCGGCAATACGCTGCTCCTGTCCCTGTCCGCGCTGATCATCGGCGTCGTGTTTGCGGTGCCGCTTGGGATCATTTCGGCAACAAAAAAATACTCTGGCTTTGACTATATCGCAACGATCATTGCGTTGATTGGTATATCGATTCCATCGTTCTTCTTTGCCCTCGGTCTGATCAAGATCTTCGGCATCGACCTGTCCATATTCCCCATGTCTGGCATGCAGAGCGTGCCAAACAAGGAGGGGTTTGCCCAGGTGGTAGACGTGCTGTGGCACATGGTGCTGCCGCTGTTTGTGCTCGGTTTCATGCAGATGGCATCCCTGATGCGCTATACGCGGTCGTCGATGATCGACGTCATGCAACAGGATTACATCCGCACGGCGCGCGCCAAGGGCCTGTCGGAGCGTGTGGTCATCTATCGCCATGCCCTACGCAATTCGCTCACGCAGCTTGTCACGATGATCACGCTGTCGATGGGCGGCCTGTTTTCGGGCGCAGTGCTCGTGGAGACGGTCTTCACCTGGCCGGGCATGGGCACACTCATCTATTCGGCGATCGGCCAGCGCGACTACAACCTGATTACGGCCGGCGCGCTGCTGATTTCGCTGACGGTGCTCATGGCCAATCTGTTGGCCGATATTCTCTATGCCGTGGTTGACCCGCGCGTGACGTACAAGTAAGTGAGGGCACAGTATGGCAGTATGTAAGAAACAGAAACAACGTTCGGAGGAGAGCCGTTCGCCCATGCAGATCGGCATGGACCGGTTCTTTAAAAACAAACTGTCGGTTATAGGCCTCGTCATCCTCGGCATCCTCATCCTGCTGTCGGTCTTTGCACCGCTGCTGACGCCGTATGACCGGGATGCGGTAGACCTGTTCAACGGCTATCAGGCGCCGAGCAGCGAGCATCTGCTCGGCACGGACGACGTGGGCCGCGACACGTTTACGCGCCTGCTGTATGGCGGCCGCGTGTCGCTGAGTGTCGGCCTGGTGTCGGCGTTGATCTCGATCCTGATCGGCGTGTGCCTCGGCGTCATGGCGGGCTATTTTGGCGGCTGGGTGGACATGGTCATCATGCGGCTGGTCGATATCTTCATGAGCATGCCGTTCTATGTCATCACGATTACGGTCGCGGCAATTTTCGGACCGAGCATCTGGAACGTCATGATCATGACCGGTATGCTCACCTGGACGAACATTGCGCGTATCGTGCGCGCGCAGACGCTGTCGCTGCGCGAGATCGAGTTTGTGGAGGCGTCGCGCGCGCTGGGGCTGAATTCCCGCGAGATCATGTTCCGCCACATCGTGCCCAATACGCTGGGGCTGATCATCGTGTATGCGACGCTGGGCATTGCGTCCGGCATTCTGTCCGAAGCCGGCCTGAGCTACCTGGGCCTCGGCGTCAAGCAGCCGCAGCCGAGCTGGGGCAACATGCTTTCCGCCGCGCAAAGCCTGCCGGTGTTGACCAATTACTGGTGGCTGTGGGTGCCACCTGGTGTGCTCGTGTTCGTCACCGTGCTTTCGATCAATCTGGTTGGCGACGGCCTGCGGGACGCTTTCGACCCCAAGCTGAGCAGAGGCTGAGGTGAGGAACATGTTACACAAGACTGTGGAAAATGTACAAAACGAACAAAGCGTGCGGAACGATCCCGCCACGTCCAATGTGATCCTCTCCGTGGAGCATCTGGTGACGCAGTTTGGGCGGGGCGATAAGACCGTTACGGCTGTCAACGACGTATCGTTTCAAGTGGAACGCGGCAAGACGCTGGGCATCGTCGGCGAGTCCGGGTGCGGCAAGAGCGTCACGTCGCTGTCGATCATGCGTTTGGTGGGATTTGGCGGCGGCACCATCGCCGGCGGCCGCATCCTGTTTGACGGACGAGACCTGCTGCAGCTGTCCGAGGCGGAAATGCGCAAAATCCGCGGCAACGAGATCGCCATGATCTTCCAGGAGCCGATGACGGCGCTCAACCCGCTGTTTACGATCGGCTTCCAGCTGGAGGAGGTGCTGCGGCTGCATCTGGGACTGTCGCACGACAAGGCCAGAAAGCGCGGCATCGAGCTGCTCGAGCGGGTGCGGATCCCGCGCGCGGACAAGATCATGGACGAATATCCGCACCAGCTGTCCGGCGGCATGCGGCAGCGCGTCATGATCGCCATGGCGATTGCCTGTAAGCCGAAGGTGCTCATTGCAGATGAGCCGACCACGGCGCTGGACGTCACCATCCAGGCCCAGGTGCTGGAGCTCATGAAAGAGCTCGTTTCCGACATGGACATGGCCATCATCTTCATCACGCACGACCTTGGCGTCATTGCCGAAATGGCGTCGGACGTGCTGGTCATGTACGCCGGGCGCGTCGTGGAAGAGGCGAATGTCAACGACATCTTCCTCAACCCGCGGCACCTCTATACGCAGGGGCTCATGCGCTCGCGCCCGTCGCTGGCGCAGCGCAATACGAAGCTCGAGTGCATCCCCGGCATCGTGCCGACGCTGGCCAATCTGCCGAAGGAGGGCTGCGCGTTTGCGCCCCGCTGCCAGTGTGCAAGCGAACAGTGCATCGCCAGGACGCCGGAGCTGCTGCCCTTTTCCGAGGCAGATCACTTTGTGCGCTGCTGGTATGCACAGCAGAAGGAGGGAATTGGCTGATGGAAGAGAACAGGAACAATCCGGTTTCCTCGGAAGCGTTTATCGAGGTCAGGGGCCTCAAGCGGTATTTTCCGATCCGCAAGGGCGTCTTTTCCCGCGTCAGCGGATATGTCAAGGCGGTTGACGGCGTTTCCTTCGACATCCAGAAGGGCGAGATTTTCGGGCTCGTGGGCGAGTCCGGCTGCGGCAAGTCCACCACCGGCAAGACCATGATCCGCCTGCAGGAGGCCACGGGCGGCAGCATGAAGTTCGACGGTACGACGGTGTTCGACGTCGAGAACCACGTGGCGCTGGACGGCGCCGAGATGCAGAAGATGCGCCGCCAGATGCAGATCATCTTCCAGGACCCGTATGCGTCGCTCGACCCGCGCAAGACGGTGGGCTATATCGTGACGGAGGGCATCCTGAAGCACAAGCTGGCGGCCAACCGGCGCGAGGCGCTGGACATCGCCAAGGAGATGCTGGAGCGGTGCGGCATTCCCGCCAACTCCGTGACGAAATACCCGCACGAGTTTTCCGGCGGCCAGCGCCAGCGCATTGGCATTGCCCGCTCGCTCGTGCTGCAGCCGAGCTTCATCATCGGCGACGAGCCGCTTGCGGCGCTGGATGCGTCCATCCAGTCGCAGGTGCTGACGCTGCTGCAGGAACTGGTGGGGCAGATGAACCTGACGACGCTGTTCATCTCCCATGACCTTGGCGTAGTCAAGTATTTTTGCGACCGGATTGCCGTCATGTATCTGGGCTCCTTTGTCGAGATCGGCACGAGCGACCAGATTTTCAACAACCCGAAGCACCCCTATACCAAGGCGCTCATCTCGGCCATCCCTGCGTCCATGCCGGGCAAGCGCGGCAAGCGCATCCTGCTGGCGGGCGACATCCCCTCGCCGGCCAACCCGCCGAAGGGCTGCAAATTCCACACCCGCTGCCAGTATGCGCGGCCGGAGTGCAGCGAGATTGCCCCGGACCAGAAGGTCTATCCGGATGGGCACGCCGTGTGGTGCCATCTGAACAACGACGCGGAGTAGGAGGCAGACATGATCTTTCTGGAGAACGCCGTCATCTGGACCATGGCCGGCCAGGACTATGCAAACGGCAGCATCCTCATCGACGGCGGCAAGATCGCCGCGGTCGGCGAGGGGTTGACGGCGCCGGAGGGCGCGGAGCGCGTGGACCTGCACGGCGCAATCGTCATGCCCGGCATGATTGACGCGCATTGCCACATCGGCATTTTCGGGGAGGGCACCGGATTCTACCTGCTCGATGGCAACGAGAACACCAACCCTGCCACGCCGCAGATCCGCGGACTCGATGCGGTCAACCCGCAGGACATGGCCTTTCCGGAGGCGCTGGAGGGCGGCGTGACCACCGTGTGCACCGGCCCGGGCAGCACCAATGTCATCGGTGGCACCTTCTGCATTTTGAAGACCCATGGCCAGAGCGTGGACGACATGGCGCTGGTCCCTGAGGCGGCGCTCAAGGTGGCGCTTGGCGAGAACCCGAAGCGCGTCTATGGCGCGATGAAGAAAACGCCGTTCTCCCGCATGGGCAATGCAGCCGTGTTCCGCGAGGCGCTCGTGCGCGCGCAGGCCTATTTGGAGAAACAGGAGGCCGCTGCGGCGGGGGAGGGCGAGATGCCGGAATACGACTTTACGCTGGAGCCGCTTGCCAAGGTGTTGCGGCGCGAAATGCCCGTCAAGATCCATGCGCACCGCGCGGACGATATTTTGACTGCCATGCGCCTTGTGCGCGAGTTTCACCTCGACTGCACGCTGGATCATTGCACCGAGGGCTATAAGATTACCGATGAACTCAAGGCGTTCGGCGCAAAGGCGCTCGTCGGTCCGATGATACTGGACCGCTGCAAGGTGGAGCTGGGCGAGTCCCGGCCGGACAATGTGGTACAGATCGCCAAGGCAGGCGTGCGCTTCTGCATCGTGACGGACAGTCCGTGCGTCAACGTGAAGCACCTGTATGTACAGGCCGGATGCGCCGTCAGCATGGGGTTGGACCGTACGGAGGCGCTCAAGGCGATCACCATTTATCCCGCCGAGCTGCTGGGCATTGCCGACCGTGTCGGTTCGATCGAGCCTGGCAAGGACGCGGATCTGGTGTTCCTGACGGGCGACCTGTTCGACATGGAGAGCCGGATCGCCGCCACGATGATTGACGGGGAGGTCGTATATCGCAATGCCAACGTATGAAGAACTGCGGGATGCCGCGGTGGCGCGCCCTGCGCCCCAGGCCGGGCAGTACGCCATCGTACAGCCGGAGGCGGAGGCGGCGGAAAAGCTGCCGCTGCGTGAACGGCTGAAGGACCTTGCCGCGCTGACCCTGGCGGCCTATTCGCTATTGTGGAAGCCGCTGCTCTGTGTGTTCATTGGCTGCGGCGCGGCCTATGGGATCGTCTATCTGCTGTTTATGAGATAGCCACAACGGACCAGTAACGTTGAAACGACAAAGGAGAACGAGCAAACCATGAGAGAACCGTTTATGCTGAGCTTTCCGCTCGAAGAGTACCGCAAGCGCCTGGATAAGCTGATTGCCATCATGCATCGCGATGGCGTCAATGCCGTGATCTTTACGAGCGACAACAATACCTTCTATTTTTCGAGCTTTCAGAGCATCGTCTGGACCAGCAAGGTGTCCACGCCTGGCGTCGTAGTCGTGACCGACGATGGCGATATGGCGCTCTGCACCACCAAGGGCGGCGTGGAAACCGCGAAGATGACCTCGCTCGTGGAGGACATCCGCTACACGGGCATTGGCGGCTATGAGACGCTGGCCAAGTGCATTGCCTCCGTGCTGCAGGAAAAGAACCTGCTGGGCAGCCGCATCGGGCTCGAGCTGGGGTATGGGCATAAGCTGCATTTCAACTATGCCAACCAGCAGGCGATGTTTGAAGAACTGAAGAACGCCACCATTGTCGATTTTTCCGAGCAGCTGTGGGAGATGCGCAGCATTAAGTCGCTGCTCGAAATCGAGCGGATGCGCGAGGTCTGCCGCATCAACAGCCGTGCGATTGAGAAGTGCTTCCGCGAGATCCGGCTGGGCATGACCGAGCGGGAACTCTATCGGAACATCGTGGCGGAGTATTTCCGCATGGGTGCGGACGAAGCGACCTGGCTTGGCCTCCGCGCGGGCGTGGAGCGGTATTCGCAGGGCAACTGCCCGCCGAGCGACCGGCCCATTGGCGCGCACGAGATGATTCTCGTCGACGGCGGCCCCGGCTACCGCGGCTATTTTTCCGACATCATCCGTCAGGCCATGGTCGGCAAGCCGACGGATCATCAGCTGGAGCTCTTCAATGTGGCGCGCGAGGCGACGTATGTCGGCATTCGCGCCGCACAGCCCGGCGCAACGATGCGCGAGGTGTGCGAGGCCATCTTCCAATACATCCAGAAGTCGCCGTTTGCGTATCTGCATCCGCGCACGGGTGGTTACGGCCACAGCATCGGCCTGAACGTGCACGAGGCGCCGATGGTCGGCTACAACGACACGGTGCTGCAGCCCGGCATGACCATTGCCATCGAGCCCGAGATCTTTGAAGCGGGCATGGGCAGCATGGGCGTGGAGGAGAACATCCTCATTACAGAGACGGGGAACGAGATCATGAGCGATTCCGATTCGCACCTGATGATTCTCGATCTGTAAGGTTGCCCGCGCTGAAGAGGTAAAAGCTATGTTGCAGGACAAGACAATCGGCTTTATCGGTGCCGGGCAGATGGGCCAGGCGATCTTTCGCGGACTCATTGCCAGCGGCGGCGTGCCGGCGGATCACATCGTCATTACGGATGTGGACGGGCAGAAACTGGATGCACTCCGGCAGGAGCTTGGCGTACAGACCGTGCTGAGCGACCTGCAGAACAGCGGCGCGGCAGCGCTGGCGCAACGTGTGGATATCCTGGTGTTTGCCGTCAGCCCGCAATTGGCGCGCGGCGTGCTGAGCGCAGCGGGTCCGCATCTGGATGCGAAACAACTGGTGATCTCCATTATGGGCGGGATTTCGCTGAGCTGTTTGGAGGCGGCGTTGCCGGTCAGCCCGGTGCTTCGGGTCATGCCCAATACGCCGCTCATGGTGCGAAAGGGCGTGACGGGGATCGTCACGGGCACGCGCGCGACGAAGGAGCACGCGGAACTGGGGAAGGCGCTGTTTGAGCTGTTGGGCGCGGCATATTTCCTGACGGAGTCTCTGCTCGATCCGTTTACGGGCCTGTGCGGCTGCAGCCCGGCATTCACGTACATGTACATCGAGTCGCTGGCCATGGGCGCTGTGGAGCGCGGCCTGCCGGCGGACGAAGCCGTCCGTATGGCCGCGCAGGCGCTGGCCGGCGCCGCGGAGATGGTGCTGCAGACGGGAAAGAAGCCGGGGGAACTGATGGCAAACGTCTGCACGCCTGGCGGTTCCACCGTGGCCGGGGTGCACACCCTGGAAGCGAATGCGTTTCGCGGCATTGTGATGGACGCGCTTTGCGAGAGCTGCGACCGCATGGAGCGCGTGGGGAAAAAGTCGGAGTAGACGCCGTAGACCCATGTGCAGGACTGGGAAACAGAAGGGGGCGGCTGGCTGCCTGGCTGCCCTCCGCTTTGCCGGAGCCTATATTGCGTTTATGAGCGGGTCCGGATTTGCAACGGGACAGGAGGTCATGCAATACTATGTGGCCTTCGGGTTCCATGGAATTGCAACCATTTTGCTGGTGTTTGCGCTGCTGGCCTATGCGGGGGCACGCCTGGTTGCGACGGGACATCGGGAGCATTTTAAACGCGGCAGCGATGTGTTTGCTTATTATTGCGGTCCTGTGATCGGCCGTTTTTTTGACTGGTTTATCACATTTGCGATCTATATGTCGTTTGTGGTGATCCTTGCGGGCGCCGGGGCGGCAATGGCGCAACAGTTTGGCCTGCCGGCAGGGGCTGGCGTGGCGATCACGGCTCTTTTGTCCTGCGTGACGGTCATCGGCGGGTTTGGGCGCATGTTGAAGGTTCTCGGCAACCTGGGGCCGGTCATCATCGCCATGGTATTTGCGGTCGCCGTCGTGGGCCTGGCACGTGGCGCGGGCAATTTAGCCGAGGCCGATCGCGCCATTGCTTCCATGCAGCTGTTGCGTGCGGCGGATTTCTGGTGGCTGTCGGCCGTGTCCTATGTGGGCATTTCGATGATCTGGTTGACGACGTTCCTGACCAGGCTGGGCGCCGAGGCGGAGGATGGACGCCGGGCCACGCGCGGCATTGTTCTTGGTACGGCGGTGTTTTTTTCCGGCGTATTGGTCATGACGCTGGCCATGATGGGCAATATCAGCGCATTGCAGGGCTCGCAAGTGCCGATGCTCGTGCTTGCGGAACAGCTGCATCCTGCGGTTGCAACGGCGTTTGCCATGATTGTGTCGCTAGGTATCTACACCGCATCCGTGCCTCTGCTTTGGACGGCGACTGCCCGCGTTGCGGGCGAAAGGACGCGGCGCAGCCGGTATGCCGTACTGGTGGCGGCGCTCGCGGGGGCGGTTATGGCCATGACGCTGTCGTTTGACAGGCTGGTCAATATCGTGTATGTGTTGTGCGGCTATGTGGGATTTTTCCTGTGTGGCGCCGTGCTGTGGAAGGATCTGCGCGCCGGGTATCAAAGACTGTGTGCAAGGAGCAGGGCGTGCTGAACTTGGATCTGCTGGTTGATGAATTGCATGAGATGTGGTACAATTTTTTCCAGCAGATCGGGAATGCAAAGTAATATATTCACATGGTAACTGGGGGGAAGCATATGGTTGGAAGCGTCATACGCGAACATCGCAAAAAGCAAAAACTGACGTTGCAGACGCTGGCGGAAATGACCGGCCTGACGCCGGGCGGCCTGTCGCAGATCGAGCGCGGCGCGGTCGACCCGTCGCTGTCCGCATTGCGGCGCATTTCCAAGGCGCTCAACATCTCCATGAACGTCATGTTTGCGGACAACAATCCACAATATGTCTCTCTGCGCAGCCAGCGCAGGAAGGCGTTTTTTTCCGATGTCTATGTAAACTATGAATTTTTGACGCCAAAGCCGGGCGGGGAGAACGGCCTGAAGCCCAAGATCGAGGTGGTACAGGTGGCGCTTCGCCCCGGGGCGCGCGGGAACGAGACATTTTCCGCTCACGATGCGGACGAGTGTTTTGTCGTCATCCGCGGCAGCATCGAGGTGGAGATGGCGAGTCAGAGCATCCGGCTCGGCGAGGGCGACAGCATCTATCTGAAGGAGGGGACCGTGCACCGGCTGTACAACCCCACGGAGGCGGAGGCCGTCGGCCTGTCCATCCTGTCCGCCATGATCTACTGATCGTTTTCCAGGTTTTGCGGCCGGTACGAACTTCGTACCGGCCGCGTGCTTTTTGTGCCGGGGCTGCGTGGCATTGCGGTGGTACTGTTCGCTTGTGGTAGGCAACACGGCCTCTCTGATCTGGCCGTTACGGCTGCAGTTCCAGAACCGCGTGAACTTCGCCGGTCTCACAGTTATACCAGAAATACCCATCGTGCTGCGCCTGCTGCTCATCCCGGAAGGAATAATAGAACAGCATGGAGGCGCTGTCGCGACCCCATTGCAAAAACTGATAGTCGATGTCCAAATGACTGTCAGGCGGCGCTGCGGCGTCTTTCCCGAGTTCCGCAGCCTCCACGCCCATAGCCAGATAGGCAGACAGGTTGCTCTCTGCGTTGCGTTCCGGCCAGGCCAGCGCCAGATACGGACGGTCGGGATATTTGAGCGCCAGGACATATTTGCTGCCGTCCGGCGCCCACCAGAGACCACGGTAGACGCAATCGCCATAAATGACCGCCCGTCCCGTATATCCGAAAGGTAGGAAATCGGCTTAAAAAACAGGTTATTTCTACGCTCTCGGAATTGTGGTAAAATGATAAGTACAAAGCGACAAATCCCGGTTTATAGGACGGTGAAGTATAATGATTATTTTGATTGCTGGCGCTTCTCACACAGGCAAAACTTTGTTAGCACAAAAACTTCTCGAAAAATACAAATATCCGTATCTGTCGGTTGACCATTTGAAAATGGGGCTGATTCGCAGCAGGAACACACAGCTTACACCCGTGAGCAACGACACTGAATTGACAGAATTTTTATGGCCGATTGTCCGAGAAATTGTTAAAACTGTAATTGAAAATCGACAGAATTTGATTGTTGAAGGGTGCTACATTCCATTTGACTGGAAAAAAGATTTTCCTGACGAATACCGCAAAGATATACGGTGTTATTGTCTTGTGATGAGCGAAAACTACATAAGAACGCATTTCAACGACATAAAACAATTTGCAAGCGTTATTGAAAATCGTTTGGATGATGAGGATTGCACTTTAGATAGTGTATTAGAAGATAATGCACACATCTTGTCACTTGCAAAAGAAAATGACCTCGACTATATACTGATTGATGGCAAGTACAACATAGATATGGAGTTACTTTGATAACTTCCATTATCGGACAGATGGGAGGGATAGTATGGCCTTAACCATTCAAGAACGCCTAAAAGACCTGCGCGTGGAGCGTGGCTTGACGCTGGAACAGCTTGCAGAGCAAACACACCTCTCCAAGTCTGCGCTGGGCAGCTATGAAGCGGACGAATATAAGGACATCAGCCACTATGCCCTTATTGAATTGGCAAAGTTTTATGAAGTGACTGTTGATTATCTGCTGGGCCGCTCCTTAACAAAAAATCACCCAAGCGCCGATCTTGCAGACCTGCATTTGAGTGATGATATGATTGAACTATTGAAAAGCGGGCTGGTGGACAATTCGCTTTTGTGTGAACTGGCGACCCACCCGGATTTTCCCCGGCTCATGGCCGACCTTGAAATCTATGTGAACGGCGTAGCGGGAAAGCAGGTGCAGAGCGCAAACGCCATTGTGGACGCTGTGAGTGCAACGATTATGAAACAGCACAATCCCGGCTTGACTGACCCGCAGTTAAGGCAGCTTATCGCCGCCCATATTGACGACGACAGCTTTTGCCGCTATGTGATACAGCAGGATATAAACAAGATAGCCCTCGACCTGCGGGAAGCCCATAAGGACGATTTTTTCAGTGTCCCGGAGGACAACCCACTGGAAGATTTCTTGCAGACCGCAGAGGAAACCACCAGCCCGGACAGCGACCCGGAGCAGGCGGCTATGATGTTTATCTGCAAGCGGCTCAAACTGAATTATAAGAAGCTGTCCGAGGAAGAAAAGAAGTGGCTGAAAAAGATTGCACAGAAGTCGGACTTGCTGAAAAATCCAAACCCACAGCGAGGACGGAAGTAAGAGAATAATAAATCAGATTATATGGAGGTATTGGTTATGAAAAAATGGTTACTGATAATTTCAGCGACTGTTATTTGCGTTGCTGCCGCTTTTTTATATTTCTTTAGTTTAACTCCCAAAGGAGATACCATTACCAGCAGAGAAAGCATACTGAACACCGCAATTTCAAAGGGGAATGAATGGACTATTGCAAAAGAACTGGAACTTGGCGGTTATATCGTGAGTGGAGCATATAGTGCAGATAATAAATCTACACTTGCTATCTTTGAACCAACAGGAAATGGAGATTACAAATTTAGTACATCAACAAACCGAAATAGTGATGAGATTATTGTTGGTGGCGTTGCAATAAACGGAGAATGGTATGATTTAATTTGGTTTAATGGTGCTAAAACAGAGTATGCCGAAATCACTTATACAATAAATGGACAAGTGCAAGATACATTGAGATACAGCACAGATGATATGGATATTATCTCAATTAAAAACCCAGAAAAAGAGTATTCCATTCATGTGGTTTACTATGACAATGATGGAAATAAGTACGAATAAATTGTTTTTCATCGAGAAAATAGAAAAGCCAGCCGAGCCAGTCAACGGTCAAGATGAACGGCACATTGAACTGCACCCCAAAAGTTGGACAAGAAAGTCAACGAAAGGGGTGCAGAAATCTATGGGAAAAGAATTGTTCAGTGAGGAATTAAAATTAGCAGTTGTTCAGTATGTACTGGAAGGGCATACACGCAAAGAGGCATCCGAGAAATTTTGCGTATCCTGTACGCCGATTGAAAAATGGGTAAACTTGTATAAGCTGCATGGTGCAAAAGGACTTCTAAGCAGAAATCTGGTTGGCCGACAAAAAGGCTTTGATGGCGAGTTTCGCCTAAAAGTGTTACAATACAAGCAGGAACATCACTTAGCTCACGCGTTGTCAGATAAGAAACCTCTAACAGATGCGATGCCGGACTGTCTTCATCATAATAGTCAAGGAACAAATCGGTGCCATGCAAGTCGAGTGCGAGGTTTTGGACGCCGCTAAAGTTAATATAAGATTCCACATGGCCAAATCGATTTTGCAGATAGTCCAACTGGTGCTGGATACCTTTCCAAACAGGACTCTTGTCGAAGTCCGGGAATTCGACAAGAATGCCGCTTCATCATCCAGATTGGCGCAATGCACCTCTGGCGAGTCATCGGGAGCAAAGTCGACCTGACAACCCAGAATCTGGCCCGAAAGATATCCGCAGGCGAGCATATCGCTTCCCATAAGAGGTCGCGGCTCCGGGTTCTGTTTCCCTAGATCATACTTACCAAACCGTTGGTACAAAGCACGGCGCATCTTGATGTCCGAAGCAATACGAGCATCGGGGTCTGCCCAAAAAACTCGGGGAAGCAATCCCTTCATTCACATGCCACCAGGATGGGTGAAAAACCACATTATACCGCATAGCAACCATATCTCCTGATTATGACGCAAATTATAATTCTCTAATAGGGGTCCTTTCTACTTTCAAAGTATTGTTCAACCAGAAAAGCGCACATCAATTCCAAGCGTTCTGTATTAGATTCTAGCCGAGGCCTACCTTGAGAATTCGTATTCTGTTGTTGACAGTATAGTGGACGATCTCCTCAGCATTGCTGAGTATGTTGTTCATGGGGAAGGCGGTAGAGGCGTTTGAAATGTTAACAAATGGAGTGTCAGAATAAGAGCAAAGACCACGATCTATGTGGTCTTTTAGTTGCATAAAAAAGTGAACAACGGTGAAAAGAAAATGAATTGTTTGTCATTTCCTGTATGAATATAATAAAAGCGAACAAGAACTCTACAACATCTAAAACTCCATAACATCTAAGTTGTTGAAAAGGGATTGTCTAATGCGGAGATTGTCAAAAACCACAAGTGAATTAAAGCGAAAGAAGTGTGGGAATCTGGCACCATACCTGCTGATTTCACCAACGGTGATAGCAACGGTATGCATCATGTTCCTGCCCATTTTGCGTGTATTCTGGTTGAGCTTACAGAATAACAACTTCAAAAAGCCGTGGGCTGATGGGTTTGTTGGGATCGATAATTTTATCAGACTATTTACAGAAGATCCGACGTTCAAAATGGCCTGCTGGACTACCTTAAAGTGGGTATTCTGGCAGGTGGCGCTTCAACTGCTCTTCGGCATGATTCTTGCGCTTTTGCTCAACCGAAAGTTTCGCTTCCGCGGTTTGGTTCGGGCTATCGCGTTTGTGCCGTGGGCGGTCAGCGGTGTGTTGACTACGATGCTGTGGTTGCTGATGTATAACGAACATATCGGCATTGTAAACTATCTGTTTGAAGCAATCGGCCTTATCAGTAAGCCAATCGGTTGGACAGCCAATACATCTACGGTTATGGCTGCTGTAATTGTCGCAGAACTATGGCGTGGGATTCCTTTCTTTGCCATTACGCTGTTGGCGGGGCTGCAGGCAATACCACAGGAATTGTATGAGGCGGGTTCTATTGATGGATGCGGTCGTTGGAAAAGCTTTGTCTATGTAACGCTCCCGCACTTGAAGGACTCTATTGTGCTGACAACACTGATGCGCACGATATGGGAGTTTAACTCTGTGGACCTGATCTATAACATGACAAACGGCGGCCCAATGAATCTGACGACCACGTTGTCAGTCTACATGATGAAAACATCCGTGATTAACTCTAATTACGGATATGCCTCAGCAATCGGTGTAGTCTGTTTTTCCATTCTGTTGGTGTTCTCCATCCTGTATCTGAAGATCACCAAATATGGAAAGGGGAGTGAACTATCATGAAAAAACGGACGCGAACCAAACGCATGGTCCTCCGTGGCCTAGATCGCGTATTTACTCTATACCTGCCGTTGCTGATTTTCTGTGCCTTTATTCTCCTTCCCCTGCTCTGGGCGGTTTCCACGTCGCTTAAGACATATGGAGATATTATGACCACGACCGAGTTGATCCCGAGTCATCCCACGCTGGAAAACTTTGAAAAACTCCTCGTTTCGGGCCGGTTTACGACGTATATTCGAAACAGCCTCTTCGTCTCCTGTATTTCCTGCGTTGTGATCCTTGTTTTATCAACTCTCAACGCCTATGCAATGTGCCGCTACCGGTTTGCGGGGAAGAATGCGTTTTTAATGATGCTGTTGGCTACGCAACTCTTGCCGATCGTCATGTTGCTCATCCCGTTGTTCATCATATTCCGCAAGATTGGATTGACCGACTCTCTCTGGGCACTGATCTTGTTCAATATCGTGATACAGACGCCGTTTAACAGTACATTGATGAAAGGCTTTCTCGATGCCGTGCCGTATAGCCTTGAAGAGGCCGGTATGATCGATGGGGCAACTCGATCTCAAATTCTATGGAGGATTGTAATCCCGGTTATGATCCCCGGAATTGTTGCAACCACTGCGTTTGCATTCATCGGTTGCTGGAATGAATTTACCGTTGCCTATATCTTCACAAACTCTGGATCGAACTTTACTGTGCCGGTAGGATTGAGCACGCTCATCGGTGAGTACAGCACTGATTATGGTCAACTTGCCGCCGGTGCGCTCATCGGTTTGCTGCCGCCGTTACTGCTGTTCTCGTATATTCAGAAGTATCTGGTGCAGGGACTGTCGGCAGGCGCGGTCAAAGGATGATGCAGTCAACAATCTTTGGGGGTATTCTCCCAAGAATAAAAAAGGAGGAATTCACATGAAACGTACTTCAAAATCCCTTCTGGCACTGCTGATAGCGGCCATGCTGTGTATGGTCTGCATTGTCGGCTGCACGGACAAGGGCACGACAGGCAGCGGCGATGTGCAGAACGCAACTGTCGAGCCTGAAACGGACAAGACGGGCGAAACGGTTACGATCACCTTCTGGATCGACAACACAACCGATGCCCGCGAAGCAACCTATCAAAAGCTGATCGATCAGTTTGAAGACGAGAACCCCAATATCAAGGTCGAACTGCTCGGTGTTGCAGGGGATATGACGCAAAAACTCGATACGGCCTTGGCAGCGGGCTCCCCGCCGGATTGCTCCACATTGATCCAGGGAAGCGTTTCCTCGCTGATTCTCAACAATAAGCTCGTCTCGTTGGACAGCTATTTGGCCAATTGGGATTGCTACGATCAGGTTTTGCCATCCGCTTGGGAAACCGTTCTGTCCTTCAACCCGATTGATGAGCAGAAGTATACGCTGCCGTTTGCCAGCAATGTCTGGTGCCTGTGGGTCAACAACTCGCTGTATGAGGCAAAGAATCTTGATCTGCCGACAAACTGGGAAAAATTCTTCAAGGGCGTGGAGGAAATCTACGATCCCGACTCCAAGACATATGGCGTGGCAATCCGTGGCGGTGCCGGCGGCGGCACGAGCCTCGAGTATATGATGTATTCTTATTCCGGTCTGACCGAGTATTTTGATGAGAACGGCAAGTGCACGGTCAACGATCCCAAGAATGTTGAGTTTGTGGAGAAGTATCTGGGACTGTACGGAAAGTATACTGCAGAAAGCGATCTGAACAACGGTTGGAGCGAGTTGGCGGCTGCATTCCAGTCCGGTTCTGCCGCGACCATCATGCACAACCTCGGCTCTTCCAACGCACATGCAGAGGTCTTTGAAAACGACTATACGAAGTTCCAGGCAATGCCTCTTCCGGCCTGTGATGCCGGCTACACGGTGTACCCGCAGATGAATGTTTCTGGCTACTGCATCTATTCCGATTCCAAGCATCAGGATGCAGCATGGCGTTTTATCAGCTGGCTGAGCGAAGCTGATCAGGCGTCGGCTGTTGCGCAGACTTATGGTATCATGCCAGTCAACTCCGTTGCCCTCAAGGCGGATTGGGTCAATGAGTATCCGTGGTTCCAGATGGCTTCCAAGCTCATGAGTGATAGCAATACCAAATATTACAATGCACCCTTCACCTATCCGGAGTACGCCTCTATCATCTCGACCTACATTGAGCCGATGATCCAGCAGTGCATGGCCGGTGAGATTACGGCGCAGGAACTGTGCGATACATGGGCAGGCCTTATGGAGGACATGAAAACCGAGTTCGATTCGGTATTCGCAAACTAATATTAGCGAAAAGAGAAAACAGACAAAGAGGGCTTCCATGCGGAAGCCCTCTTACTTGTGCTGATCATACAGTGCAGTTACACTGATGAAAAACGGCGAAGGGGGATTGTGACTCTGACAAGCGTGTAGACCCCGGATTCGCTATCCACGCTGATACCGTATTGCGAACCATACTTGAGCCGGATGCGCAGATCAACATTTTTGAGCCCATAAGTAATAGAGGAGGCCGTATCATAGGACTCGTGGATCTCGTTGTTGAGATGTGCAAGTACATCCGATTCGATACCCATGCCGTTATCAAGGATCTCGAAAACAATATTGTCCTGCATTTGGCAAACAGAGATATTGATCACGTTACCCGACCGCGGCGAAATTCCTTCACGCCGGAATCCATGAACGAAACAGTTTTCCACAAGCGGTTGGAGAGTGAATTTGAGCATTTCACATTCGTTGAGGTCCTCATCCAATTGGATATAATAGTCGAACACACAGTACTGGCGTAGCTGCTGGATACGCAGGTAACTATCGATATGCGCGATTTCATCAGCCACGGTTGAAACTTCATCACCGCGGTTGACGCTTAACCGGAAAAAAGTGATCAGGGAGCGCAGCATCTCTCCGGCCTGTTCGTTCCGCCCGCTGTCGATCTCATAAAGGACGGTGCTCAAGGCATTATAAATGAAATGCGGCTTAATCTGTTCCTGCAGTGCGGCCAGTTCAATCTTGTGCAACTGCGTTTGTTTGATGCAGACCTCCTGAACAAGACGGTCGATTGTTTGAGTCATATCGTCAAGCGTATCGGAAAGGAACGTGACCTCCTTACAACCGTCCAAGTGGAACTGCGTTTGCGGCAGGTTCTCCGGCAAGGCGCTGCTGTCAAAGACTTCCACACGTCGGCTGAGCTCCTGCAGCGATTGAGAAATCTTGTTTGCGAACAAGATCGCGCAGAGCAGCATGAAGACAACGACCAAAATGATAAGAAACAACGTTTCGTATTGCAGTGGCGCCGTAGCGAACTGCATCTCTGATGTCGGCATGACGGCTGCAATACCCCAGCCATTGTTTCCAAAGCTATCAAAGTGTACATACAATGGCTTTCCATCGATGCTGCGCGTTTCAAAATGACCCTTTCGTCCGCAGTTTTCCATCAGGAAGGATACAGCTCCATCTGGCAACGGATGTTGGTCCGCCACCGCATCAAGCGTAAAGAGTTGGCCATCCGCTATCAACACCCAATAGCCGCTTTTGCTGATGGGCATATTTTTGAGCAGTTGCATGATATAGTGTGGATTGATATTGAGTACGATTGTGCCCAGTAAACCGGTGTCGCTGTTCGGATTACCGAAGAACTTACACAAGGTGAACACATCACGTTGAGTGGAATAAAAGATGTCGTCTGTATGCGGCGCCTCCCAGAGATATTGACCATTGATACAACCATATGCGGAAAAAAGCGTTTCCAGATCCTGCGAAGCATACAGCGGGTAGTGACGCTTCATCATTGCAAATTCTGCGCCGTTCACTTGGATGTATACAGAGTCAATAATGCTGAAATACTGCCCATAGATGTCATCAAGCATATTACCCATCTTGATACGGTCATCATAGCTTATCCCCGCATCGCTGCGATAGCGGCTATTCAGGAGCAGTCTGGAGAATGCATCGCTCTCCTCAATGGAGACAAAAGTGCTGAGAATACCTTCGAGCCGGTCCTCGAGAAGCAGACACATTACATCCGTGGAATTCTCCAATTGGTAATAGGCTTCCTGCCGCTTGCTCTGCTCGTTCGTGCTGTTGATGAACAGGAATACCAACAGGATGGAGAGCAGCAACAGCGGAATATACACAAGTAGGATCTGCTCACGCAGCGTTGTTTTCTGGAAATGAGCATGGAACATGGTGATTCTTCTCCTTTGACTCTAAGATAACGGCACGTTTTTTGTGTGTCAACAAGAAACAAAAATATTAACAAACTGAATAAGAAACCAAACAATTTGGCCTTGCTTGTTGTGATATACTATGGAGGTAAATATTCAACTCTGAATAATCTGAATAAGAAGAATAAATCTGGTATATCCTTAACACTGGAGGGGGAAAGATTGTGAAACAGGTTCAGACGCTGTGTGTTAATGAATGGAGAGTGTCGCATCCCGCGTGGTTCCCGCTGCAAGATATTCAGATTCACGAATTGCCGGATGGGGGATCAACAGAGAACCATTATCACGACTGTCACGAATACTATATCATTGTGTCGGGACAGGCGGACATTCTTCTTGACAACCAACGCTTTTTCCTGCATTGCGGTGATGTAGCCGCTATCTACTGCGGCACACGTCATCATATCGAGCATGCGCAGGGCCAGTTTCGATATGTTGCACTGCAGGATGCGCCACAGGGAGAGAAACGTCCCGGGAGGCTTCCGGCTCCCACCACACGCACGTTCGTAGGTACGCAGGGACGCTATGTAGATGGGCCGGTTATAGATTCAGAAATTCCAAGAGGACACTCCGCCATCGTGCCGCCTCGTACCTGGTTTTGGCTTAAACAGAAGCCAACATGGTCGTTCCTGACCAATCTCGGATATATCAACTTTGCAGACGGTACAGATGAGCCGGATTATCACAAGCACGAATGCGATGAGATTTACTTGTGTACTGCTGGGCATATGACGGCGCTGGTGGGGGATGTTTCCTATGAGATGTACGAGGGGGACATCATTATGATCCCTACGGGTGTATTTCATCGCATTACTATGGCGCATGGGGATGCGCAGCTGGCATATTTTTACGGTGAACTGACCGGCCTGCACCGCTACGGACATTTGGAGGATGGCAGGGATGAATGGGTCCTGTAATCAAAGCTAACCAGATTGGGAGCGGACTATGTACCGAATTATGCTTGTTGACGATGAAAAGGTATTCCGAGATGGGTTGAGACAGAATATCGATTGGGGAAAGTATAACCTCAGCGTTGTTGCCGAAGCACAAAACGGAAAAGAAGCGTTAGACATGTTGGATATATCCGAACCCAATATTGTCATAACGGACATTTTGATGCCTGAAATGGATGGACTGGAGCTTGCTGAGCACATTCATCAGACGCATCCGGATGTTAAGGTCATCATGCTGACGGTCATGGACGGGTTTGCGGAAACGCGGCGTTCCCTGCGGGCGCAGGTCGTGGACTATGTTTTGAAATTCCATTATCAAGAAGAGGTCTTGCCTGCGGTGCTCAAGGCATGTGGCATGATTGAGCGTGAACGGTGGTTGCTGTTAAACCAATCCAACAAGCATTCCCGAACGGTTGCGTTTTTGCGTGAATGTATCGTTGGGAACTTGTCCGAAGAGGAAGTACGAAATCTGTTGCAGAAGGAACATCCCGAACTCGATGGAATGCATGCAACGGTTTTGCTTGCAACACTGCCCGGACAAAATGCGCAGATGGAAGCAACAGCATACCTGGATATTCAAACAGAGCTCAAGGAACTGAAACTATCCGATTTTTATAGCTATCTCATTGATCTGGGCAGTAAGCTCTGTATGATTCTTTTGATGCGACAGTTTGATAAAAGCGGTGCGCTACAACATGGGAGAACGGTGTTGCGCCGCCTTCGTTGGAAGAATCGAGCGTATTCCGAGCTGAGTATCGGTATAGGCAGCATAAAGGAGGGCCTATCGGCTCTTGCCGTTGCATATGGAGAAGCCCAGGTTGCTCTGAGCATGGGCCTTGTCAACAATGCAGACATGCTGTTTTATTTTCAACTGCAGGGAGATGACGCTTCATATCAGGTTCTCATGCAAAAAGCGGCTGAATTTATTGACAACAATTATCAGAACAGCAATCTTGGGCTCAAAGAGATTTCTGACCAGTTCCACCTTTCACCACCCTATTTTTCCTCTGTTTTCAAGCGTGCGTTCGGTATGGGATTCAATGAGTACTTAACTAAGGTGCGGTTGAATCACGCAAAGCGAATGCTTGAAAACACCAGTCTGCGCACTTATGAAATTGCTGAAAGGGTCGGCTATTCCAGCCCACAATATATGAGCATTCTGTTTAAACGATATTTTTCCTGCACGCCGGGGGATTATCGCCGCCTTCATGGGCATGTGCCTACTAATGTTGACTGATAGGAAGGAAGTTGTATGGTAATGAATGTATTAACACACACGCTTTCAAATGGCGTAGTTTTACCGCCAATCGGCTTTGGCTCTTATCGCCTCAGCGGCAGGGGAGCAATAGCCAAAGTCGTTGCCGATGCCATTTCGATGGGATATCGGCTTATTGATACTGCAGCCTGCTATCAAAATGAAGATGGCGTTGGCGATGCGGTCAGGACATGTGGAATACCGCGGGAAGAACTTTTGGTTACGAGCAAGGTTTGGAATACAGACCGGGGATATGATAAAACAATGGTAGCTTTTGAGACTAGCTTAAAGCTGCTTGGAATGGAGTATTTGGATCTGTATTTGATTCATTGGCCTGCAAATGCAGTATATAGTCAGAACTGGGAGTCTGTAAACCGTTCAACATGGTCCGCGCTTATCGAGTTATACAAAAAGCAAAAAGTGCGCGCAATCGGTGTAAGCAATTTCAAACCGAAGCATCTGGAGGCATTGATGACGATGGATGTGCAGCCTATGGTCAACCAGATTGAAATTCATCCTGGATTCTTGCAAAAAGAAACCCTTGAATACTGCTGTAATCATGGCATTGTTGTAGAGGGGTGGGCACCGTTTGGAAATGGTGCACTACTTCAGGAGCCTCTTCTCATAGAAATTGCGAAAAAATACAGTTGCTCGACCGCGCAGGTATGCCTTGGCTGGGCAGTGCAACACGGAGTCATACCGTTGCCGAAATCGTCCCATATTGAACGAATGAAGCAAAACCTCTTGCCTTGCAAATTGGAGGATGAGGATATGCTGCGTCTTGATGCACTTCCGCCGTGTGGGGGGAGTTGTCATGACTCGGATACAGTAAACTTTATATAGTAGATAGTAGCGTAGAGCGAGAACCATCCTGTTTGTACGGGTAAAATCATTTGTCCAGCCTATCGTTTTATTAAGTACGAAGAAGACTGTTTCGGAAAATGGCAAATCAAAGAAGCACACCAATAACGGTGTGCTTTTGATTTGCACATAAACTCTATGAAGTGAATCCCAAAAGTTAGACATTTTATGAATTAAGCGGCCTGAAGGACCTGATATCCGTGTTGAGCAGGTGTCAGGCCCTTCAGTTTTAGCTTGATCCTGCGGTTATTGTAGTAGTCGAGGTATTCGACCAATTCGGCCTTGAAGTGTTCCAAGGAGTCAAAGTCTTGGAGATATAGAAGCTCCGATTTGAGCAGGCCGAAGAAATTCTCCATCACAGCATTGTCCAGACGGTTGCCTTTACGGCTCATGCTTTGCCGGATACCTTTTCCATCTAGCAGCTCTTGATATTTTTTGTGCTGGTATTGCCAGCCCTGGTCAGAGTGAAGAATCAGCCCTGTATCATCTGGAATCGTCGCAAACGCAGCATCCAGCATCAAGAGGTCAGCGGTTCGATTCCGCTTATCTCCACCATCGAAGCCTCAAAAACCATTGGCTTTCAAGCGTTATTCCGATAATGCGAAAATATTATTCCGATTCGTTTGCTATTGTTCCGATAAACGGTTATAATGTATTTCAAGGAAGGAGTGTTTGCTGTGTTTATGACCGTGAAAGAAGCCGCTGAAAAGTGGGGCATCTCGGATCGGAGAGTGCGCATTCTCTGCGCCGAAGGAAAGATCCCCGGAGCATATCAGCAGGGGCGTGCGTGGAAGATTCCTGCGAATGCCGAGAAGCCCGCAGATGGACGATATAAGTCGGCGGTATCCTTGTTGGAGATCATCGATCAGAAAAAAACAGAATTGGACAGGTGCAGGCCTATGACTGCCGGTGAGGTTGAGCGACTGAATGAGGAGTTCACGGTTGAGTATACCTACAATTCCAATGCCATCGAGGGCAACACGCTTACCCTGCGCGAGACTGATATGGTGTTGCGCGGCTTGACCATTGATCAAAAGCCGCTGAAAGATCACATGGAAGCCGTTGGACACAAAGAGGCGTTTGACTTTGTGCGCGAGCTTGTCCAGGACAATGTGCCCATCTCAGAGCGCGTCATTCAGCAGATTCACTATCTTGTTTTGGCAGATAAAAAAGATGACCGTGGCGTGTATCGTCGCGTTCCTGTCCGCATCATGGGCGCACAGCATGAGCCGGTGCAGCCTTATTTGATTCAGCCACGTATGGAGCAGCTTATGCTTAACTTTGCCGAAAGCACGGAGCATATCATCACGAAATTGGCACGTTTCCATATCGAGTTTGAAGGCATTCATCCATTTATCGATGGCAACGGAAGAACCGGACGCTTGTTGGTAAATCTGGAACTCATGAAAGCCGGGTACCCTCCAATCGACATCAAGTTTACCGACCGCATTGCCTACTACAATGCTTTCGATGAGTACTACATCAAGGGCAATCTGGCTGCAATGGAAAAGTTGTTTGCGGGATATGTCAACGCGCGACTGGATCAGTACTTGAGTATGCTGAAATGAGTCATTTGAAGGCGCACATATGGACGATATTATAATCTCGTTTTTCAGCTAATCACAGCTATGGGGGAGCGGTTTTGTGTCGAACATATTTTTAACCAACACAACAGAAGTAACATTCGTAGAAAAAATTAGAGATAACCTGCGGCAGTGTACTGCCTTCTGCTTTTCTGTCAGCTTCATTAAGAAGGCTGGCCTTGTTCTGCTATTCAAAGACATAGAAGCTGCCATCAAGCGTGGATGTGCAGGAAAAATCATTACGTCCACATATCAGAACTTCACTGATATCGAATTCCTAAAAAGCTTTTTTGCTCTGGCCAGCAGATGCCCGAATTTTGAGTGTCACTTGGATTATGAGTCCTTCCACGACGAAGGCTATGCTACGAGAGGCTTCCATTCAAAAGGATATCTGTTTGATTTCGGAGACCACACCGAAGTGATCATTGGTTCCTCCAATATCACACGATATGCCCTGCTCAAAAATATAGAGTGGGATGTTTCTGTTAATGATCCGGAGCTATATAAAACGGCAATGGCTGAGTTTGATGAGCTGTGGAATGCCACACATGTGCTGAATCAGGACATTATCAATCTCTATTCCACAAAGCTTAATTTTGCGATTGAGCGCTGGGATATGGATTACGACTTTTCTGTCAGCAATATCAAACCCAACTTCATGCAGCGTAAGGCATTTGTCCAACTTTTGGGGAGCACTTCATATGCGCCGCCGTTGACAGTCCCGCCTGTCTTTGCTGATGGGCAATCAAGGCGGGAAAGCCCTAAAATGGCTTCCCGCCCATTTCAATTTTTAGAGAAAAACGCTCCAAAGTCAGAAAGAGTGCGGCCAAGCACTTTGAAGGATTGGCCGCCTTGCCCTCCCCGGCGGCAACGGCATTTTCACGGCAACGCCGACAGAGCGTATAACACACTACACTTTGCTTCGCAAAGTCGTGTGCCAAATGGGGGCGTTGCCCCCTTTGGAAACCCCCACAAGAAAAGGCGGTACGCTACCCCTCCACGGGGCGCATACCGCCTTTTCTTGTTATCCAGCCCTCCGGCTGTATCGGTTGAGCAAAAGTCAGCGTGGGATTGATGTGGTATCTTTATCTAAGTGAACCCCCGGTTTCCCACTTGGACACCGCCCGGTCGGTGATGTGCAACTGTGCAGCCAGTTCGCGTTGCGTCAGGCCACGGCGCTTTCGAAGCGTGCGGATAAATTGTCCCATGGTTACGTTATCCATGTATGCCCTCCAATTGTTTATATTATAAGGCGTTTTCCTTTAAATGCACCAAACCGGAGGTTGATATGCGATGGAAATGCCATATGCGGCTAAGCTGTGGAGCCGCTTCCGGGGGTAGCCGTGGATGGACGGAACTGAAAAGAAAAAACACACGCGTCCCCGTCTGCCGCCGAGAGGCGAAGCAGACGGGGACGCGTCGTTGCCGTTACTGTCGATCGTGAATTTCCTACGCCCTGCGTCCGATGAAATGGAGATCCCGAAGCGGGGTGGCGTCAGCGTTTGTGGTTCTGGAAGCAGTTGCTGCAGTAGACGGGCCGGTCGTTGCGCGGCACGAACGGGATCTTCGTGGGCGCGCCGCAATCGGCACAGATGGCGTCATACATTTCGCGCTCGCCACCCGCACGTTGCGCCTTGCGGTTGGAACGGCAGGCTTTGCAGCGGACCGGCTCATTCTGGAACCCTTTTTCCGCATAGAATTCCTGCTCGCCCGCGGTGAACGTGAACTGCGCACCACAGTCCTTGCAAACCAGAATCTTGTCCTCGAACATCTTGATCTCTTTCCCCTTTGAAAAATTTTGGTTTTGGCATCCGACGCTCGGCTGACCTGGTCTTTGCCCCCACACCCGCCAACCGGGAGGTTCGCTCCTAAGCACACAGCTCCCCACTACTACTCCTCTCGGCATGCAAGACACGCCGGTTGGACTAACGTCTAAGCCGCACCATGCTCACGGACTATTTCGTTCGCTTACGTGGATCGTTTTGCCTGCGACTGGCATCGATTTGCAACCACAGACCCGAATCGCGGATACCGAAATTATTATAGAACAATTCTGTTGCAGAATGCAAACATATTTATGAATAATTCCCCAAAATAGACGAATTTCGGCAAAAAATTCATAATTTGGCCAACAAAACCGGCGTGAAAAACGGCTCAATGCGCTGCTGCACCCTGCGGATAGTGCGCGCGGGGGCCGCCGACATACCGTGGGCGGGATTTTGCGAGGATCAGCGTGGCACAGCCGAGCTGGCGCAGCGGGGCATGGATCGGCACGACGACCGGCCGCAGGTGCATGCCAATGAGCGTGCCGCCAATGTCGATGCCGAGCGTAGCCCGGGCGTGGAGATCTTCCACCATGACGTGGTCGTCAAAGCGCCGCGATGCCTCCGTGCAGAACGCACCGCCCGCATGCAGCCACGGCTCCACCCAGACCTCGGACAGGCCAAACCGTTCCATACAGGCCCGCTCCACACAGAGCGAACGGTTGATGTGCTCGCAGCCCTGCACGGCGACAAACAGCCCGGCGCCACGCAGCACGGGCAGCAGCCCGTCCATGACGGCGGTGGCGACCTCTTCGTTGGAGGCAGAGCCAATGCGTTCTCCTACGATCTCGCTCGTGGAGCAGCCGATGACACACAGTTCGCCTGCGCGGGGCGTGGCGGCGTTTAGAAGCAGATGGGCAGCTTCGGCTGCCTGATCGCGAAGTTGATCCAGATTCCATTCCATGATTTACGTAGTCTCCCTTGTCAAGTCAGGTCATTATACCACGCTTTTTGCAATTGTGGTATACTGTTTCTATGGAATGGACGGAACACCTGCTTGCCTGGTACGAGGCAAACAAGCGCGACCTGCCCTGGCGCAGGACGACGGAAGCATATCCCGTGTGGATCAGCGAGATCATGCTGCAACAGACGCGCGTGGAGGCCGTGCGCGGCTACTGGACGCGCTTTCTCGAGGCGCTGCCCACGGTAGAGGCGCTTGCGACCGTAGAAGAGGACCGGCTGCTGAAACTGTGGGAGGGGCTCGGCTACTATAGTCGGGCGCGCAACCTCAAGCGTGCCGCGCTGCAGATCATGGAGCGGTTTGGCGGCGCACTGCCCAAAGATTATGCGGCATTGCTGTCGTTGCCCGGCATTGGCGAATATACCGCGGGGGCGATTGCGTCCATAGCGTTTGGCATCCCCGTGCCGGCTGTGGATGGAAACGTGCTGCGCGTCATGGCGCGCCTGCGGGACGATGCGTCCGATATTCTGGACCCGGCTGTGCGCCGTGCCGTGCGGCAACACCTGTGTGAAGAGCTGCCGGCAGAGCGGCCGGGCGCGTTCAACCAGGCGATGATGGAGCTGGGCGCCACCGTCTGCCTGCCAAACGGCGCGCCGCATTGCGAGGCGTGCCCGCTGGCGCAGTTCTGCCGGGCGCGCGCGGCGGGGCGGGAGCGCGTGTTGCCCGTCCGCAGCGGGAAAAAGGCGCGCCGCGTGGAGGAAAAAACCGTGTTTGTGCTGCGTGGGACGCAGGGTACGGTGGCGGGTTACCGCAGGGAGGCCGGCGGGCTGCTGGCGTCGCTGTATCAGCTGCCGGATGTGCCGGGGTTTTTGGAGCCTGCCGAGATGGCCGCGCAGCTGGCGGCCTGGGGCGCAAGGCCGCTCGGGGAATGGCGTATCTATGACCGGCGGCACGTCTTTACGCATGTCGAATGGCATATGCGTGTGGTGGCTCTGCAGGCGGAACTGAGGGCCCTGCCGCATGGCTGGGTCTGGCTGGATGAGGCGGTGCACTCTTTGCCGACCGCCTACCGGGTGTGCCTGTGAGCGCGGGGCGTTTGTTGCGCCGTGTGGCGCGCATGCTGCTGCTTTGTGCGCTGCTGCTGGCGTGCGCATGTGCACCGGCACAGCTGCCGCAGGGAGCGGGGCCGGGGACGGTGCAGCCGACGGCGTCTCCGCAGTGCCCCGCGTCGACGCCCGTGCAGACCGTGCCTTCGCCACAACCGGCCACGCCTACCCCCTGGAAACCGGCGTATGACCCGCTGCGCCTGCCGGACTATGCCGTGGCGTTTCTCGGGGACAGCCTTTCGGATTATCAGGCGCTGATTCGCGCCATCCTGGCGGGGGAGCCGTTCGTCACGCTGGAAAACCCGTCGAGCTTTCCGAAGCTGGAGCGCACGATGAACGCGCTGTTCCCGCAAAAGGCGCTGCTGTACGACGCGCGCTATACGCTTGGAGAAGGCCCGCTCGCGTACGACGCCGAAACGCGCACCGTGTCCATCCGGTATGCGTACGATACGGAGACGCACCGGCTGCTCATGGCGGCGTATGCCGCGCGCATGGAGGACGCGCTGTCCCGCTGCACGGCCGGCATGACGGCACGGCAGCAGGCCGTTGCGCTGTATCTCTGGGTCATCGAAAACCTGCACTACGAGCTAGACATGCAGCTGACTGTCTATGACGCGGTGACGACCGGCGCGGCGTATTGCCAGACGTATTCCATGCTCTTCCAGCAGCTGCTGACGCAGGTCGGGATCGCCTCCTACCAGGTGGGCGGGAGCGTCGACACCGACGGGGATGGCGTCGCGGACGCGGAGCACCAGTGGAACCGGCTGTTGCTGGACGGCGCGTGGTATTATGCCGACCCCACCTGGGATACCGGCGACCTGCGCTATTTCGGCCTGTCCTACGACGAGTGCCTGTTGTCGGGCTACCTGGAACCGTTTGTGGACCCTTGCGACGCGCTGCTCGGCTGAAGGGAGGCCTGCATTGCGCGACCGCTTGACGGCGTGTGCCGCCCCATGGTAAAATATTTTAAACGCCCACACAAGCGGGCACCGGGCCACAAGGCCCATGGAACCCCCGTTTTACAAGCTCAATCGCGCCAGGAAGGCACGCACGCCGCACCATGCGGCACAGTTGCCCTATCGGCGTGATTTTTTATGTTTTCAGGAGGACCATTTCGATGCGAGCTCGTTCCGTCCGGCGGCTGGTGCTTGCCGCCATGTTTCTGGCGCTTGGCCTGGTGCTGCCCTTTTTGACGGGGCAGATCCCGCAGTTTGGCAGCATGCTGCTGCCGATGCACCTGCCTGTGCTGCTGTGCGGGTTCGTATGCGGCGGGCCGCTGGGGCTGGCCGTGGGGGCGATCACGCCGGTGCTGCGCAGCGCGTTGTTTTCCATGCCGCAGATGTTTCCCACGGCGGTGGCCATGGCGTTCGAACTGGCTACCTATGGCCTTGTGACCGGCCTGCTGTACAGGCGGCTGCCGAAGACTGTACCCATGCTCTTTGCCGCGCTGCTCGCCGCGATGGCGGCCGGGCGCCTGGTGTGGGCGGCGGCCACGTTCCTGCTGACCGGCAGCCTCACGTTGCAGGCGTTCTTGGCCGGTGCGTTGCTTACCGCCTGGCCGGGCATCGTGCTGCAGCTGGTGTTGGTGCCGGCGCTGGTACTGGCGCTCCGGCGGGCGCGGCTCATGGAGTGAATGCTCGGGCACCGCGCAAACCGGGCAGGGCGCGTCTGGCCCTGCCCGGTTTGTTTCTAAGTCGTCTGCGTATATTCAGCTGCCGCCGATGAGCACGCCTACGTTGCCGTACAGCGCAAGGCGCAACAGCCCGCACAACAGCAGGTGAGCGGGATAAAACCCATAGAAAAACCACTTCATGCCGCGCCAGCGTCCCCGCGTTCCGTTATATTGCCGGAACAACGGAACGGCGAGCATTGTAGAGAACTGCAGCAGGCCGTAGGCAAGGTCGATCCAGAGGCAGTAGACAGCCGCGTACAGCGCGGTAAATAGCAACAGATACCACGCCTGCCGGGCGGGGCGGCTCCGGTTTGCGCCAAAGAACACGATGAGCAGTACGGCGATGCAGCTCCAGTCCGCCGGGAGGGCAAGCGCGCACAGGGCGAGCAGCGCGGCGAATTTTATCCCTGTCGTCAGGCGCGGGTGCTGGCTCTCACTGATCCACAGTGCGAGCAGTCCGAGAAACAGCGGCCACATGACGCTTGTCTGGTTGAAAATGCCGGTCTGGAACGGGAGAAATGGAATGCCGAAGGCGAAGGTATAGGCGAAGTGTGAAATGAGTGCAAAAAGCAGCAATCGCAAAGCGTATCGTGGTCGGCTGCGCGTATGGAAGTAGCCCTCTGCCACGAAAAAGCACATAATTGGCGCGGTGATGCGCCCGGCGCTGTGCAGCAAGAACACGATCACGCCGTTCTTATAGCCTGGAAAGAGAATCCAGAGTAGATGGTCAAACGCCATCGCCACAATGGCGATCAGCTTGAGCGTGTTCGCGCTCCATCGACGGGTATCCGGCAAATTATCGCACCTCTGTGTCTTTGGCAAGCGCCTTGATGCGGCTCACGGCCTCCCGAATCTGGTCGGCGAGGCTCTGCTCTTTCACGCCGATGACGATGCTGCCGCAGCGGTTGACCGGCAGCAGCAGCTTGACGGCGGCGCTTTCGCCAATGGCGCGGGCCATGGCCGGCGTCACCTCGCCATAGAGTGCGTTGGACACGAGGATGCCGATGGGGCCGGCAATGACGTCCGCCGTGCGGGCGTTGACGATCACGGGGTTTTCGCCCGTCGCGCCCGCGTCCGCGCCCGCGCGCAGCATGGCCGCAGTGGCGATGCTGTTGGTGCCGATGGCGATGCAGGTGTGCTCCGGCAGCGTGGCCTTGATGCGCTCGATGAGCGCGCTGCCCATCCTGCCGCCCTGTCCGTCGATGACGACGATCTGCATGTGCCGTTCCCTCCGTCAGAGCATGTTGCGACGCCCTTCAAGCGCCTTGGCAAGCGTCACTTCGTCCGTGTATTCGAGGTTGCCGCCGATCGGAATGCCATGTGCGATGCGCGTGCAGGTGACGCCCATCGGGCGCAGCAGCCGGGCGATGTAGGAGGCGGTGGCTTCGCCCTCGACATCCGGGTTCGTGGCGAGGATGACCTCACGCACGCCGCCACCCTTGACGCGCTCGACGAGCTCGTTGATGCGGATGTCGTTCGGGCCAATGCCGTCCATGGGCGAGAGGACGCCGTGGAGTACATGGTATTTGCCGCGGAACTCGCGCGTACGCTCCATGGCGGTCACGTCGCGCGCTTCACAGACCACGCACAGGATCGAGCCGTCCCGCGTCTCATCGGAACAGATGGCGCAGGGCGTTACATCGGTATAGGTGCCGCAGATGGGGCAGTTGTGCACGTCCCGCCGCGCGGCGAGAATGGCCTCCGCCAGCTCTGCCGCCTGTGCTTCCGGGATATCGAGGATGTGGTAGGCGAGGCGCTGGGCCGTCTTGTGGCCAATGCCGGGCAGGCGGGAAAGCTGCGTCGTCAGCCGGTTGATGGGTTCGATGGTGATCATAGACCGAGGTTCATCCCTCCGGTGATACGGCTCATCTCGCGCTCCGTTGTCTCGGTCGCCTCATGCAGCGCGCCGTTGACCGCGGCCATGACCAGGTCCTGCAGCATTTCCACGTCGTCCGGGTCCACGCAGTCGGGGGAGATGGTAATGCTCGTCAGCTCCCGCGCGCCGGTGACGGTGGCGGTGACCATGCCTCCGCCCGCGGTGGAGGAAAACTCCCGGTTTTGCAGTTCTTCCTGCGCGCGCTGCATGTCCTGTTGCATCTTCTGCGCCTGCCGCATCAACTGCTGCATGTTTGCCCCGCCCATGCCGGGGAATCCGCCTCTTGCCATGTTGAAACCTCCAATTCGTTTTCATTCCGGTGGCCGCCGGGGCGGCCGCTCAATCTACTGTCAGTTTGTCGCCAAAGAGTTCTCTCGCGCGCGCCTCCGTTTCGGGCGGGAGCGGGCGCGGCTGCGCCTTGACAAAGGTCACGGTCGTGCCGGGGCGCAGGGCGGCGACGATCCCCTGTACCTTCGTGTGGTTGATCGGCGCGCACATGCTGTTGTACTGTGCGCTGCGCGCCTCCGGGAAGACGACGGTCAGGACGCCGTCCGCGAGCCGTTGTGCCACGCCGGACACCGCCACGGCGTGGATCAGCACGTTTTGCCGCTTCAGCTCCTCGAGCGCGGCCGTCCAAAGCCCCTCCGCACTGTCCGGCGCGCCGAATGCTGCGTCGGATGTCGCGGGCGATACGCCAGCCGCGTTGGGTTGCGGCGCACTGGCCGGTGGTTCGCTGGGCGCCTGCCGAACGGGTTCTTTGGGCTGAGCCTGTTCGGCCTGTACAGGACAAATGGGCATCGGCGCCTGCTCCGGCGCGGGAGCCGCTTTCGGCGCCTGTTCCGGCACGGCGTTTGCGGCCTGCGCCCGTGCCGGCGACGGCTGGGCCGCGAGCGCGCGTTCCAGCCGGTCGATCCGAGCTTCGAGCGCGGCGATGGAGCGGTCGTCCTCCGGCCGGCAGATGCGCACCAGCGCGCTCTCCAGCGCGGCGCGCGGCGTGGGCAAATAGCGCATGTCGCCCTGCACGCGCAGCAGCGTTTCCATGGCCAGCAGCAGCCGCGCCGACGAGGTGGACGCAGCCTGTTGCAGATAGCGGTCCATCGTTTCAGCGGTACAGTCCAGCAGATCCTCACAGCGCCCACACGTGCCGGCGAGCAGCACGGCGCGCAGGTGGGCGGAGAGATCCTGGCAGAACACCGTCAGGTCGCGCCCGCCGCGCACGATGTCGTCGAGCATGTGCAGCGCCTTGCCTGCGTCCGAGGCGAGCAGCGCGTCCGCCATGTCGAACAGGAAGCTCTGCTCCATGCTGCCGAGTACGTCGTATACGTCGTGCGCCGAGACCTTGTCGCCGCAGAATGAGAGACACTGGTCGGCGAGCGACAGCGCGTCGCGCATGCCGCCGTCGGCTGAGCGGGCGATCAGCAGCAGGCCCTCTTCGTCGATTGAAGCGCCGGCGCGCGCCAGCACGCTCTGCAGCGTAGCCACGATGTCCTGGACGGACAGGCGGTGGAAGTCGAACCGCTGGCAACGGGAGACGATGGTGGCGGGCAGTTTTTGCGGCTCGGTAGTGGCCAGGATGAACAGGATGTGCGCCGGCGGCTCTTCCAGCGTCTTGAGCAGCGCGTTGAACGCGTTGACCGAGAGCATGTGCACCTCGTCGATGATGAACACGCGCGTGCGCAGCTGCAGCGGGGCGTAGTGCGCCTTTTCGATGAGCGCGCGGATATCGTCCACGCCGGTGTTGCTGGCCGCGTCGATCTCCACGATGTCCGTACAGCCGGGGTCGAGCGCCGCGCGGCAGGCGTCGCACGTGCCGCAGGGCTCGCCGTGGTCGGGCGAGAGGCAGTTCACGGCGCGGGCAAAGATCTTGGCCGTGCTGGTCTTGCCTGTGCCGCGCGTGCCGCAAAACAGATAGGCGTGAGCCACGTGCCCCGTTGCGATCTGGTTTTGCAACGTGGTGGTGATGTGCCCCTGTCCGACGACCTCTGCAAAAGTCGCCGGCCGGTACTGGCGGTAGAGCGCGCGGTATGCCATGCTTCGTGCCTTTCTCCGGCCTGCCTTTGCCGGCGGATTCCCGTTTACATATCGATTTATCATACCATATTCGCCTCCCGCTTGCAATCGGGAAACCGGATGGCGGAAATTTGGAAAAGCGCTTGCAAAGTGGGGACAAAAGTCGTATAAATAGTATATTATATTTGCCTCGCCCGGCGCGGCGGGCAGGAGGACGGTGCGGCGGATGCGAGGATTTCAGCGGGACAATCTCCTGTTTTCGCTCTGCGGGCTGAACTGCGCGCTGTGCAAAATGCAGCTGGGCGGCCATTGCCCCGGCTGTGGCGGCGGCGAGGGCAACCAGTCCTGCGCAATCGCGCGGTGCGGCATGGCGCACGGCGTGGCCTATTGCTTCCAGTGTGCTGACTATCCGTGCGCCCGCTGTGCGGAGGGCGACACGGCCGATTCGTTCGTCATCCGGCGCACGCGGGGACAGGATGTGGCGCTGGCGCGCGCCGCCGGCGTGGAGGCCTATACCAATGCGCTGCGAGAGCGCAGGGCGATACTGGACGAGCTGCTGCGCGGCTGGAACGACGGCAGGCATGCAAGCTGTTTTGCGGCGGCGGCAGCCCTGTTGCCCCGGGAGGCGCTCCAGCAGGCGCTTGCGGCGCTGCGGGAGGCAGGGGAGGCGACGGAGATCCCCCGGGAGCGCGCCCGGCGTGCGGAAGCACTGTTGCAACGCGCGGCGCAGCAAAACGGCGTCACGCTCCGCTTTGTCAGGCAGCGGTCCGAACCGGAGAAAGCGCGCCGGGCGCGCCAGAGTGCCGGGCGGGAGACACAGAAAGGGAGACGGGATTAGGGACAATGGAAGGGACAAACGATTTTACGCAGATCAGGCACGGCTTTCGGAAAGTGATAGCGGTCGTCAAGCGGCTGTTCAAACGGTATTTTATCGACGCGATGGGCGGCATGGCGCTGGGCTTGTTTGCCTCGCTCATCATTGGCACGATCATCGGCCAGCTGTTTCAGCTGCCGTTGCTCGCCGGCGCGCAGGCCATCATCGACACCATTCCGCAGATCAGCGCCGCTACCGGCGCGGCCATCGGCGTGGGCGTGGCGTGGGGCATGAAGGTGCGGCCGCTCGTGCTGTTTTCCTCGGCGGCGACCGGCACGATCGGCTATGCGCTGGGCGGGCCGATCGGTGCGTATCTGAGCGCCGTGGTCGGCGCGGAGTTTGGGCAGCTCGTGGCGGGCAGGACCCCGATCGACATCGTGGTCACGCCGTTTGTGTCCATCGCGACGGGCGGGCTCGTCGGCATCTTTGCCGGCCCTGGCGTGAACGCGTTCATGCAGGCGCTCGGCGCGTTTATCAACACGGCGACGGAGCTGCAGCCCATCCCGATGGGCATCGTCGTATCCGTGGTGGTGGGCCTTGCGCTGACCGCGCCCATCTCCTCCGCGGCGATTTGCATGTCCATCAATATCAGCGGCATTGCGGCGGGTGCTGCCTGCATCGGCTGTTGCTGCCAGATGGTCGGCTTTGCCGTCGCCTCCTATCGGGACAACGGCATCGGCGGGCTGTTTTCCCAGGGGCTGGGTACGTCGATGCTGCAGTTCCCGAACATCATGCGCCGCCCGCAGATCTGGATTGCGCCCACGCTGGCGTCGGCCGTGCTCGGCCCAATTTCGACCGCGGTGCTTGGCATGACCAACACGTCGTATGGCGCGGGCATGGGCACGTCTGGCCTCGTGGGACCGCTGCAGGCGTTTGATGCGATGGCGGGGACGCACTCCGGCTGGACGATCCTGCTGCTGGTCGTCGTGTTCTATTTTCTCGTGCCCGCAGTGCTGACGCTGGCGTTCGATGCGCTGATGCGCCGCATCGGCTGGGTGCGCGCCGGGGATATGAAGCTGCAGAAGCTCTGAGCAGGGCGCGATGCGTAGGCGCTAAAGCGGCCGAAAACGGTGGAGGATGCACGCATGAGACAGACGGAACTGGCCGCGCTGCTGCGCCGGGCGCACGAAGCGGAGGAGACCGTGCGCGATCTGACGGCCGCGGGCGAAACGGCCGAGCAGCTGGCGTTGCCCGGACTCGACTTGCGGGGGGCGCATTTTACGGCTTGCCGCTTTGTGGATTGCGACTTTTCCCGCGCCGGATTTGTGGACGTCACGTTTGAGCGGTGTGCGTTTGAGACCTGCCGTTTTTGTGAGGCATATTTCCGCCGCGTGCGGTTTGACGGCTGCAAGGCCGACGGCGCCAACTTTGCGGCGGCGCGCCTGCATGAGATGGCGCTTGCGGATTCGTCCTTCCGCTATGCCAATTTTACCGGCAGCGCTTGGCAGCGCGTGGAGGTGCGCGGCTGCGTGCTGCGCGAGGCGGCGCTTTCTGAGGTACGGCTGGCCAGGTGCGTCTTTGCCGGTAGCGACCTCTCCGGTGTGGATTTTTTCCGAACGCCGCTCATCGGGATGGACCTGTCCACGTGCGAGATCGCCGGCATCATGCTTTCAGAAGATTGCGCAGAGCTGCGCGGCGCATCGATCGCGACGCACCAGGCGGCCGAACTGGCGCGGCTGCTTGGCGTGAAGCTCGTGTGATTGCCGGGGCGGCTACGGCTCCGGGGGGCGCTCGGCGTCATATGCGGGGCAGTTTGAGGACGACAAAAAGCGGACAGCTTGCTGTCCGCTTTTCTTTGTTACAACGAGCGGGGCGCGGGGATTACGGCGCTGCCATACCGGCGGGCAGCAGCGCGGCCATGTCCGGCGGCAGCGGGCTCGAGAGGTCGATCACGGCGCCCGTGAGCGGATGGACGAACCGCAGCACGGACGAGTGCAGCGCCGGCCGCGCAATGCGTTCGGGGGCCTCTGTGCCGTAGAGCCAGTCGCCGAGGAGCGGGTGCCCGGTGGCGGAAAGGTGGACGCGCAGCTGATGGGTGCGGCCCGTATGCGGAAGCAGCCGTAGCAACGACAGCGTGCCTTCGGGCGCGGGCCAGGCGGCCAGCGTCTCATACCCGGTGCTGCTGGGCGCGCCGTCGGGCGTGACGGCGCGGCGATAGCGCGAGCCCTCGGCAAAGCCGATGGGCAGGTCGATCTGCCCGGCGCGCGGCACCAGTTCGCCCACGCAGATGCCGCGGTATTCCCGGAAATAGGCGTCCGTGTGCAGCCGGCGCCGCAGCAGCTCGTGCATATACCCGTTTTTCGCCACGACCATCAGCCCGGTCGTCCCGCGGTCGAGACGGCTGACCGGGTGCACGCCCTCGTCCGGCTGGAGATAGGCGGCGAGCGCATGCTCGAGCGTCGCTTCGTCTGGGTCCTGCGTCGGATGCACGGCCAGGCCGGCCGGCTTGTCGATCACGAGCAGGTCCTCGTCTTCATAGACGATGGCCAACGGCATGTTGATGGGGCGCACGGCGTTTGCGGCGGCGTCCCCGATCTCGGCAGAGAGCACATCGCCCGCCCGTACGCGCGCCGTGGTATAGGCGCGCGCGCCATTGAGCAGGATGCCGGTCTCGCGCCGCTTGAGCCGCCGGATCAGCGACTTGGAGAGGGCAAATTCGTTTGTCAGCACGCTCTCCACCGTGCGGCCTGCTTCAGCCTCGGAGATCGTGCGCGTCAGCGTACGCAAGGGCGTTCAGTGACTGCGCGTGCCGGGAGCGACGGGCAGCGCGTCTTCCGCAAGCGCGGCGCAGATCAGCCGCACGGCGTTCTCCGCGTCCGAAAGCGCAATGGTTTCCACCGGCGTGTGGATATACCGGGTGGGGATGGAAATGCAGCCGGCAAGCACGCCGTCGCGCACGCGCTGGATCGCGCCGGTATCCGTGCCGCCGGCGCGCAGCACCTCGTGCTGATACGGGATACCGTTTTGCTTTGCAACGTCAACGAGGAAGCGGCGCACGGCGTCGGGGACGATGACGGAGGCATCCATGGCCTTGATCGAGGGGCCTTTTCCAAGGGCCATGTTCAGCTTGGCGCATTCCGGCGTGTCGCCCGTCATCGTGGTGTCGAGGTTCAGGTTGAAGTCCGGTTCGATCGCATAGGCGGCGGGCGCCGCGCCGCGCAGGCCGACTTCCTCCTGCACGGTGAATACGGCGTAGACCTCGTGGTTTGTCTGCATGCGCCGCAGCACCTCGATGAGCACCGCGCAGGCGATACGGTTGTCCATGGCCGCGCAGGCGACCCGTTCGCCCATGTCGATGAATTCCCCGGCGAACACGCACATGTCGCCCACGTTCACGCTGGCCTGCGCGCTCTCCCGGTCGGACGCGCCGATGTCCACAAACAGCTCCTGCATGGTCGCGGTGGCGGCGGTCTTGGTCTTGGTCTCCCAGCCGGTCACGCCGCGCACGCCGTTTGCGAACACGACTTCGCGGGCAGCCGCGGTGGCGGGTGCGACCCCGCCGACCGGCGCAACGCGCAAAAATCCGGTTTCGTCGATGTCCACGACGACCAGGCCGATCTGGTCCATGTGGGCCGAAAGCATCACGCGCCTGCCGCTTTGCCCCTTGCGGTGCACGATCAGGTTGCCGAGCGCGTCACGCCGGATGGCGTCGGCATGGGGAGCGGCATAGCGCTCAATGCAGGCAGCGACGGTGTCCTCACGGCCGGAGGGGCCGTAGCTGAGCAGCAGATCCTTGAGCATTTGTTTAAACATTTTCATAGCACCTCGTGAAACAGATTCTGTTGGAGGAACGTGGCGGCCAGACGGTAGGCCGCCTCGATGTCGGCGACGGATGCGACGCTGACGGGGGAGTGGATGTACCGGCAGGGGACGGAGATGCCGCCGCAGACCACGCCGGCGAGCGAACGATGGATGGCGCCCGCGTCGGTGCCGCCGGCGGTACCCTTGCGCATCTGCCAGGGGATTCCTTCGCGCATGGCGGCGCCGCGCAGCGTGGCGACCATCTTTTCCGGCACGATCGTGCGGCCGTCCATAAAGCTGATGGCGGCGCCCGCGCCCACGGTCGTCACGGACCGGTGCGACGGCGTTTCGGCCATGTCGTTGGCGGTGGTCCCCTCGAGGATGAGGGCCACGTCCGGCTGCACGCGCGCGGCGGTCACCGTGGCGCCGCGCAGGCCCAGCTCCTCCTGTACCGTAAACACGGCCCACAGGTCGCACTGGTAGCTGCCGCGCAACAGTTCCAGCAGGATGGCACAGCCCACGCGGTCGTCGAGCGCCTTGCCGCGCACGAGCCCTTCCCCAAAGTGCGAGAACTTTGTCGTAAAGCTGATATAGTCGCCGCGGCCAACGCGCTTTTCAGCGTCGGCCCGGTCCTTTGCGCCGATGTCCACATACAGGTCGGTGTGCTTGAGCACGCGTTTGCGCTCTTCGGGCGACTGCAGGTGGATGGCTTTGGCGCCGATCACGCCGGGCACGTCGTTCGGGCCGATGGCCACGCGCTTGCTGACCACCACGCGCGGGTCGATGCCGCCGGCGTCATAGAGCAGCGTGCCGGACTCCGTAATGTCGCGCACAATCATGCCGACTTCGTCCATGTGCGCGGCCAGCATCACGCGCGGGCCTTCGCCGCACTTGTGGACATACAGGTTTCCGATCGGGTCGACGGTAATGTCGTCCGCGTACGGTTCCGCCTGCTTGCGCAGGTAGGCGCGCACGCGCGTCTCGTTGCCGCTCACGCCGTACAGCTCGCTCAGGGTCTTCAGTCGTTCCAGCATAGCGCGTCCTCCCATCCGTCGCCGATTGCGGCAAAGCATTCGGTCAATATTTTGGCGCAGTTGTGCAGCGTGTCCAGGCTGCCGACTTCTACACTCGTGTGCATGTACTTGAGCGGCAGCTCGATCAGGCCTGTGGGGATGCCGCCCTGTTGCAGCTGCAGCGCGCGCGCGTCCGTGCCCGTCCCGCCGAGGACGACCGTGGGCGCAAACGGGATGTTGGCGTCCTTGGCCGCCCGGGACAGCATGGCGAACACGCCCGGGTGGATGTTGCCGCCGCGGGTCATGCAGACCTTGTCGAGCGGCGTGGTGCGGTAGGTGGGGGCGTCAGGCGTGGGGGCGTGGCTCACGTCCATCGCGATGCCGATGTCCGGGGCGACGTGATGCCCCGCAGCGGCGGCGCCATAGCAGCCCACTTCCTCCTGCACGGTGGCGCAGAAGACGGCCGTACAGTGCAGCACGCGCCGCGACAGCATCTCAAGCGCGTCGCACATGCAGCATACGAGCGCGCGGTCGTCCATCGTCTTGCAGGCCACGGCGCCGTTTTGCAGCGCCAGCGGCGGCAAGGGCGCAAAGGTGATCGTATCGCCGACATTGACCAGTTCGCGCACGGATTCGGGCGGGTAGCCGACGTCGCACAGCAGGTCTTCGATGGCATAGGCCGCGTTGCGGTCGGCGCCAAGCAGGTGTGGCGGGACCGCGCCGATGACGCCGGGCAGGTCGCGCACGCCGTGTACCACGACTTCGGAGCCGGGCAGCACGCGCGGATCGACGCCGCCGACGCGCGCCATGCGCAGCATGCCGTTTTCCTCAATGACGGCCACGCGCATGCCGATTTCGTCCATGTGTGCGCAGACCAGCACGACCGGGCGGCCGCTGCCGACGCGCGCATACACGTTGCCGAGCGGGTCGCGCCACACGTCGCCGGTATATTGCCGGAACAACCCCTCGACGACGCCGGCGACGTTATCTTCGTTCCCGGAGGTGCCGGCCGCCGCAGTCAGGGCTGCGAGGGTAGCCATATAGTCCATGAAAGTCCATGTCCTCCTGCAAAAAAAGTCGTTCGGCCTGCCAAAGCGCAAACCGACAGGGAAATTGTAGCATATCTGCGGCGATTATGCTACAATGATAACCGGTATTTTACTGGCGTGTCAGCCGGGGGAGGCATGGAGCTTGCGCGTGTGGTTTGCAAGGCATGGAGAGACGGACTGGAACGCGGCGCGTCGGATCCAGGGCAGCCGCGACATCCCGCTCAACGCCGCGGGGCGCGCGCAGGCGGAGACGCTGGCGGAGACGGTTGCGGCGCTTGCGCCGGCGCTGTCGCGGGTGTACACCAGCCCGCTGTGCCGCGCGCTGGAGACGGCGCAGTGCGTGGCCGATCGGCTGGGCTGTCCCTGCACGGTGCTGCCCGGCCTGCGCGAGATCGACTTTGGCGACTGGGAGGGCAAGACCTGGGCGGAAGCGGAAGCGGAAAACCCGGCGGCTTACGCGCGCTTTTGCCAAAATCGGCGGACCGAGCGCCCGCCGCGCGGGGAATCCTGCCAGGACGCGCTCGATCGGCTGCTGCCTGCGCTGCGGCAGGCGCTTTCCGCGCAGACGGGGGACATCTTGTTTTTGACGCACAGCGCGCTTCTCAAGGCGCTGCTGTGCCTGGTGGAGGAGACGCCGTTTTCCGCCATCTCCACGGATTACACGCTGCTCAACGGCGCGGCGATGGAACTCCCACGCGAAAAAATTTTATGCAAACTTTGAAACCAAACGGTTGATATGAGAGTGTTATGGGCAGAATGAACAAAAACTGGAGGTTACACTCATGAAAAAACTTTTGATCTTCGTTCTGTCGGCGGTACTGCTCTTTGGTTCTCTGGCCTGCGCCGGCCAGCCTGCCGAGCAGCAACCGACCGAAGCGCCGACGGCGGAACCGACCGCCGAGCCGGATCCGATGTCGACCGATGCGCTGGCCGACATCATGGCGGCCATCATCAAGGACGTGAATAGCGAGCTGGCTACGGCCGAGGGCGAAATTGAGGACGAGCGGTTTGCCTGGTTCTTCAACATGGATCCGATCGAGGGCGCCGAAGCGTATTCTTCCGAGGCGCTGATCAGCGCCGTGCCGCACTCCATCGCGCTGCTGCGCGTACCGGAGGGTACGGACGTGGAGACCGTCGCCAAGCAGATTGAGGAAAACGCCAATCCGCGCAAGTGGGTCTGCGTCGAGGCGGAAAAGACCATCGTCAAGACGCGGGGTAACGTCGTGCTGCTCGTCATGAGCGACGCCGCGACTGCCGACCAGGTTGCGGCCAATTTCGAGGCGTACGCATAAGTTTGGACTGAGCCGAAAAAATTCCCGCATGGTTTCACGCGGGAATTTTTTCGGTGTTCTGGTTTTGCTGTCCATTTGAGCCGGGAGAGAAAGGAACGGGGCCAACATGTTGTTTTCCAGTATCAGCTTCCTATATGTGTTTTTGCCGGCGGTACTGTTGTGCTACACGCTGGTGCCGCGCCGCTGGAAGAACGCGGTGCTGCTGGTGTTCAGCCTGCTGTTTTACGCGGCGGGGGAGCCGGTCTACATCAGCCTGCTCCTGCTGTCCTCCATTTTGAACTATATCTACGCCCTGCTCGTGGAAAAGTTCCGCGGCCGACGCGGTGCGAAGATTGCGCTTGTCTCATCGATCGTATGCAACCTGCTGCTGCTGGGCTTTTTCAAGTATGCCGATTTTCTGATTGGCGCGGTCAACGGCCTGCTGGGTACGGATATCCCACTGCTCAAGATCCCGCTGCCCATCGGCATCAGCTTTTTCACGTTCCAGACGATGAGCTACGTGATCGACGTCTACCGGGGCGAGGTGCCGGCGGAGCGGAACATCGTGATGCTGGGCGCGTATGTGAGCCTGTTTCCGCAGCTCATTGCCGGCCCGATCGTGCGCTATCAGACAGTGGCGGAGGAGCTGCACCACCGCACGCTCACGCTCGGGCAGTTTGCCGACGGCGTGCAGCGCTTTATCGTAGGCCTCGGGAAAAAGGTGCTGATTGCCAACCTGCTGGGCGAGATGTGCGCTTCCTTCCGCTCTTCCGTGGAACCGTCGGTGCTGTATTACTGGCTGTATGCGGTGAGCTATACGCTCCAGATTTATTTTGACTTTTCCGGCTACAGCGACATGGCCATCGGCCTCGGGGCGATGTTCGGCTTTCGCTTCCTGGAAAATTTCAACTATCCGTATATCGCCCGCACCATTACGGAGTTCTGGCGGCGCTGGCACATCAGCCTGTCCACCTGGTTCCGGGATTATGTGTACATCCCGCTGGGCGGCAACCGTGTCAAGCGCTGGAAGTGGGTGCGCAACATCCTCGTCGTTTGGCTGTTGACCGGCATCTGGCACGGTGCGGCGTGGAACTTCATGCTGTGGGGACTCTTTTTCGGCGTGCTGCTGCTCGTGGAAAAATTCGTGTTCCCCAAGGGCGGGCAGGGCATGCCGCGCCTGCTGGGGCACGTCTACGTCCTCTTTGCGGTGCTGCTGAGCTTTGTGCTGTTCAATGCGGACGGGCTGTCCGGCGCAGCGCAGGACGTGGCGGGCCTTTTTGGCGGCCTGGGGCTGCCGCTCAGCTCGCCGGAAACGGTATATGCGCTGCGAAGCCGCGCGGTACTGCTCGTGGTGGCTGCCATCGGCGCCACGCCGTGGCCGGCGCGCCTGGTTCGCCGCTTTGCGGACACGCGGACGGGCGGCCGCGTGATGCAGGTGGCAGGCCCCGTGCTGTTGCTGTTACTGCTGTTGCTGGTGACGGCGTATTTGGTGGACGGTTCGTTTAACCCGTTCCTGTATTTCCGGTTTTGAGGAGGTGAGCAAGATGGCACGGTTTCGTCAGTGGTTTTTGGTTTGCGGCTTTTTGGCCATCCTGTTCGGCCTGTTGCTTTTGCATGTGCTGCTGCCGGATGCGGCGGTGTCCTACACCGAGCGGCGCAAGCTGGCGCAGGCGCCGGCCCTGTCGGGCGAGAGCCTGCTCGACGGGACGTTTTTTGAGGATGCGGAGGAATACCTGCTCGACCAGTTCCCGCTGCGGGACGGGTTCCGCACGGGGAAGGCGCTGTATACCTTTGGCGTGATGCGCGCGCTGGACAACAACGGCATTTTCCTGCACGACGGCGGGGTATATAAGCTGGAATATCCGCTGCAGGAACAGCAGGTGGCCTATGCGGCGCAGCTCATGGAACGGCTCTGCGCGGAGCTGTTGACGGAGGACAACCGCGCGTTTTACGCCGTGATCCCCGACAAAAACTACTATGTGGCTGCGCAGAATGGCTACCCGGCGCTGGATTACGATCGCCTGTTTGCGCTGATGCGGGAGACGCTCGTGACGCCGGAGGAGATCGTGCTGACGGATTGCCTCAGTGCGGAGGATTACTACCGCACCGACCCGCACTGGCGCCAGGAGCGGCTGTTCCCGGTGGCGGAGCGGATTGCGGAGGCGCTCGGGGTACAGATCGACGGTGCGGAGGCGTATTCTGAGCGGTCGTTTGGCACGTTTTACGGCGCGTACTATGGCCAGTCCGCCCTGCCGGTGGCGCCGGACGAGCTGCTGTATCTGGTGAGTACGGTGACGGATGTGTGTACGGTGACCTCGGTCGAGCATGACGGCACGACACACGTCTATACACCGGAAGAATATGACGGCATGGACGCTTACGACATATTTCTCTCCGGTGCGGCGGCGCTGCTGACCGTGGAAAACCCGATGGCACAGACGGATCGCGAGCTGGTCATTTTCCGGGATTCCTTTGGCAGCAGCCTGGCGCCGCTGCTCCTGTCCGGCTATCGCAAGGTGACGCTCGTGGATCTGCGCTACATTGCCAGCAGCCAGTTGGAGCGGTTTATCACCTTTTCCGATCAGGACGTGCTGTTCCTGTATTCGTCTCTGATCCTCAACGGCGGCTCCATGCTGCGGTAGGCTTGCAGAACCGGCGTCATGGCGGTATAATCGTTCTATACGGACCGAAACAACGGTCCGCTGTGGAGGAACTGCCAGTATGAACATTGCACGGGATGTCACGGCGCTGATTGGACGGACGCCGCTCGTATCGCTTTCGCGCTTCAGCGCTGCATGCTCCTTGCAGACGCCGCTCATTGCCAAGGTGGAGGCGTTCAATCCGGGCGGCAGCGCCAAGGATCGCGTGGCGCAGGCCATGCTGGACGATGCGGAGGCGCGCGGCCTGCTCGGCGCGGGCGCCGTCATCATTGAGCCGACGAGCGGCAATACCGGCGTGGGGCTGGCGCTGCTGGCCGCCGTGCGCGGGTACCGGGTGATTCTGACCATGCCGGAGTCCATGAGCCTGGAGCGCAGACGGCTGTTACAGGCGTTTGGCGCGGAAATCGTGCTCACGCCGGCTGCGGACGGCATGGCGGGGGCGGTGGCGCGCGCGGAGGCGCTGCACGCCGCCCTGCCGGGCAGCCTGATCGCCGGCCAGTTTGAGAACCCGGCCAACCCGGCGGCACACGAGCGGACGACCGGCCCCGAGATCTGGCTGGATACCGACGGGACGGTAGATGTGTTTGTCGCCTGCGTCGGCACGGGAGGCACCGTGTCCGGCGCGGGCCGTTATCTGAAGGCGCAGAACCCTGCGGTGCGCGTCGTGGCGGTAGAGCCCGCGGCTTCCCCCCTGCTGTCGGAGGGGCGAGCGGGCGCGCACGGCATCCAGGGGATCGGCGCCAATTTCGTGCCCGAGACGTTTGACCGCGCGGTCGTGGATGAGATTTTGACCGTGACGGACGAGGAGGCGTTTGAAACGGCGCGCGCGCTGGCGCGGCTGGAGGGGCTGCTCGTGGGCATCTCATCCGGCGCGGCGGCGGCAGCGGCGGCGCGGCTTGCGGCGCGGCCGGACATGGCGGGCAAGCGCATCGTCGTGCTGCTGCCGGACACGGGCGAGAGATACCTGTCTACGGGATTATTTGAGGAGGAGTGAAGCGGATGTTTGAGATCGATGCAAGGGGCAAGGCGTGCCCGATGCCCGTCGTGCTCGCCAAGAAGGCGCTCGATGCGGGCGAAAATGAGGTGCTGGTGCGCGTGGACAACGCCGTGGCGGTTGAAAACCTGCGGCGGTTGGCGGCATCCACGGGACGCGATGCGCAGTCCGAACCGGCCGAGGGCGGATTTGCCGTCACGATTACGGGTGCCGGCACAGGCGCGGACTGCGGCTGCACGCTGCTGGAGACGCCCGTGCCGGCAGCTGCACCCGGCGCAGGGCTGGCGCTGTTCATCGGCAAGGATCACATTGGCGAGGGCGACCTGACGCTTGGCCGCAACCTGATGCGCATGTTTTTCCTCACGCTGGCCGAGGGCGACACGGTGCCCAAGAGCATCCTGTTCATGAACGGCGGCGTGCTGCTGCCGGTCGAGAACGAGCAGGTGATCGAAGCGCTGCGCACGCTGGAGGCGCGCGGGGCGGAGATCCTCGTGTGCGGCACGTGCCTGAGCGCGTTCGACATGGCGGACCGGCTGCGCATCGGCACGGTCAGCAACATGTATGAGATCCAGAAACGGCTGCTGGATGCCGGCCGGGTGATTTCCTTTGGATGAGCCGGATTACTGCATGATCGCGTTCGATTCCTACCACTATGCGGTCCAGGCCGAGCAGCTGCTTGCGGGGCGGATGCCCGTCCGCGTGATGCCCACGCTCCGCTGCGTGTCGGAGAGCTGCGGCATGTCGCTGCGCCTTGCCGTGCCGGACGGCGAAGCGGCGCCGGCGGTGCTGCGCTTTGGCGGGCTGCCGGACGCGGTGTGGCGGCGCTATCTCGTCTTTGACGGGGGGCGCGAGGCGCGGCTCTGCACGGATGGGGAGGCGGCTAAGCATGGACTGGTGCACGGTTGACACACCCGTGGGACGGCTTCGCCTGGAGGCGGACGAGGCGGCGCTGCTGGCCGCCCGCTTTGTGTGCGACGCGCCGGCGCGACCGGCGGGTACGGCGCTGCTCCGGCAGGCGGCGCAGGAGCTTGCCGCCTATTTTGACGGGCGGCTGCGTGCGTTCCACCTGCCGCTGGCCCCGCAGGGGACGCCGTTTCAGCGGTGCGTGTGGCAGGCGCTTACGGAAATCCCCTTTGGACAGACCGCGACGTATGGGGATATCGCCGCGGCCGTTGGCCGCCCGCGCGCATGCCGCGCCGTGGGACAGGCCAACAACCGCAACCCGATTGCCATCGTGGTGCCGTGCCACCGGGTGATCGGCGCTTCCGGCGCGCTGACCGGGTATGCCGGCGGCCTGTGGATCAAGGAATACCTGCTGAAGCTGGAGGGCGCGCTGTGAGCGCGCCCCTGCTCGTGTATGGGGAGCGGGAGCTCTCCTACCTGCGCGCGGCGGATGCGCGGCTCGCCGCGGCGATTGACCGCATCGGGAAGGTGGAGCGGGCTGCCATGCCGGACGTATTTCAGGCGCTGCTGCACGCCATCGCCGGCCAGCAGGTCTCTTCCCGTGCACAGGAGACGGTCTGGCGGCGCCTTCTTGCGGCGCTGGGCGAAACGACGCCCTCGGCCGTGCTGGGTGCCGGGGCGGAGGTGCTCCGGGACTGCGGGCTGTCCGCCCGTAAGGCTGCCTATATGCTGTCTGCGGCGGAGACGTTCGGTTCCGGCAGGATCGATGCGGCGCTGCTCGATCGTCTGTCGGACGAAGAGGCCGTCCGGGTGTTGACGGCGCTGCCGGGCGTCGGCGTCTGGACCGCGCAGATGCTGCTGCTCTTTTCTCTGCGGCGGCCGGACGTCATGTGCTATGAGGACTATGGCCTGCGCAACGGCTGCCGCCTGCTGCTCGGGCTGGAGACGATCGACCGCGCGGCGTTTGAGGCGTTTCGCGCGCGCTGTTCCCCCTTCGGCTCCACGGCGAGCCTGTACCTTTGGGAGGTCAACCGCGGGCGCTGACAAAATACGGAAGGATGGTGTTCGACCGGTGACGGACGTAGAACGGGCCCGGCGCATGGCCGAAGGGCGCAACTGGATGAAGAGCGACTTTGACGACGAGGACTTCGTGTCCGACCAGCTGTTCCAAAAACCGCAGCCGCCGCTGGTCAAGGCGGCGATGCGCGGCGAGGAGGCGCGGGTCGTGCTGCCGCGCGCGTTTGCAGAACTGCCGTATTGCAGGGACTTTCTCGACATCCTGCGCGACCGTCACAGCGCGCGCGTCTACACACAGGAGCCGCTGACGCTGTTGCAGCTGTCCTTCCTGCTCTGGGCGACGCAGGGGGTGAAGGGGATCCGCGGCAAGGCGTATGCGACGCTGCGCACGGTGCCGTCCGGTGGCGCGCGGCACGGGTTTGAGACGTATCTGCTCGTGCAAAACGTCGAAGGGCTTCTGCCCGGCGCATACCACTACCTGCCGATGGAGCATGCACTCGAGTATCTGCATGCGGTTGACGACCTGGAGGGGACGATCGCGGCGTCGCTGTGCGGGCAGAAGTGGGCGTCGAAGGCGAGCGTGGTGTTCTACTGGTCGTTCGTACCGTACCGGTGCGAATGGCGCTACAGCACGCGCGCGCACCGGCCGGCGTTGATCGACGCCGGGCACGTGGGACAAAACCTGTACCTGGCCTGCTGTGCGCTGTCACTCGGTACCTGTGCCATCGCCGCGTTCGACCATGGCGTCTGCTGCCGGTTGTTTGAGATCGACGGCGAGGAGGAGTTTCCGGTGTATGCCGCGCCGGTGGGCACGGTGCGGCCGGAGGATCTGGAGGCGGAACAGGCGTTTTACAGCTTTGTGGAGGAACAGGGGCTGTAGGGCGCTGCCGCTGTACAAGGCAAATAGAGGGCGGGGCGCGCCACGGCATTGCCGCGGCGCGCCCCGCCCTGCTATGCAGGTTTACTGGACGTCGCTTTCGTCGAAACGGTCGCCGCACTCGGGGCAGAATTTCGGCGGATGCTGCGGGTCCTCCGGCTCCCATCCGCATTTGTCGCAGCGATAGAGCGGGGCGCCGGCCGGCTTTTTTGCGCCGCACTCCGTGCAGAACTTGCCGCGGTTGACGGCGCCGCAGGCGCAGGACCAGCCCTGCGGCTCCGGCTTTTTTGCGCCGCATTCGGCGCAGAATTTGCCGGTGTTGCCCGTCGCGCCGCAGACGCAGTCCCAACCGGCGGCTGCCGGCGCGTCCGGCTGCTGCCCCATCCGGAACAGCTCCTGCGCCCGGATGCCGCCCGCGTTTTGCGCCATGTTCATGCCGGCAAAGCCCATAAATGCGCCGGCGGACTCGTTTGCAGCGGCGGCCTTCATGGCTTCCGCCTGCGCGCCGACGAGGTGGGCGGCGGCCATGCCGGGATTGCGCAGCACGGCGCTGCGCTGCAGATCCTTGATCATCTGTTCGTCCTCGTCGGACGCCGTCACGGAGTTGATGCCCACGGAGACGACGCTGATGCCGCGCAGCTCACGCCACTTGCCGGAGAGGGCGGCGTTCATCGCGTCCGCAAGCTCCGCCGTGTGGCCCGGCAGCGCGCTGTAGCGGATGCCCAGGGCGGAGATGCTGGCAAAGGCCGGCTGCAGCGCGGTCAGGAATTCGGACTTGAGCTGTGCGTCGATCTGGCCGCGCGTGTAGCGGTCGGACACGTTGCCGCACACGTTTTTGTAGAACAGCATCGGGTCGCTCAGCCGATAGGAATATTCGCCGAAACAGCGGATCGAGATGTCGATGTCGAGCCCGATGTTCCGGTCCACGACGCGGAAAGGGACGGGGCTGGGTGTGCCATATTTGTTGCCGGGAATCTCCTTGGTGTTGAAAAAGTAGACGCGCTGATCCTTGCCGGTGTCGCCGCCCATGGTGAAGCGCTTTTTGAAGCGGTCCCACGAGCCCTTGAGCCCAGCGCCAAAGCCGCCATAGAGCATGGTCGGCTCCGTGGAGCTGTCCCAGACGAATTCGCCGGCTTCCGCGCAGAATTCGACGATGGCGCCCTGCTCGACGATCATCATGCACTGCCCCTCGTTCACGGCGACGATGGAGCCGTTGGAGATGATGTTTGCTTCGCCGTGCGTGTTGCTACTGCGATCGGAGGTGCGCTTTTGACCTTTGGCCACCAGCACGTCCCCGGGCAGGGCGTCGCAATAGAAGTATTCGCGCCACTGATCGGCGAGTACGCCGCCTGCTGCGCCCGTGGCGGCCTTGATCAAACCCATAGTTCTAACCTCCTTGCCTTTGCATTATATTATACCAATTCCCGCATATTTTGTCGAGCTGAGGCGGGGAAATGCGTGAGGAAACGGGGGGCGGGACACTTTGGAAACTTTGCGCTATGGGAGCAGCGGGCCCATGGTCGAATATCTGCAGCTGGCGCTGCGCCGCGCCGGCTATGACCCGGGCAATATCGACGGGCTGTTCGGCTGGAGGACGCAGTCGGCCCTGACGCGGTTTCAGCGTGACAACGGGCTGGCGGCCGACGGGGTTGTGGGACGGCTGACATGGGCGCAGTTGTTTCCCTATCTGGCGGGGTATACGATGCATGTGGTACGCGCGGGCGATACGCTGTATCGCATTGCGGCCCGGTATGGGTCCAAGGTATCGGCCATCGAGACGGCCAATCCCGGCATCCGGGCCGACCGCCTGCGCATTGGGTCGGAGCTGGTCGTCCCGCTCGCCTTTCCGCTTGTGCCGTTTGACGTGCGGTATTCCTATGCGCTCGTGTCGCTGCTCATCGACGGGCTGCTGGCGCGATATCCGTTTTTGCGCGTCCAGTCGATCGGTCGTTCCGTGCTGGGATGCGAGATTGAGGCCGTCCGCATCGGCGTTGGGCCGACCGAGGTGTGCTATAACGCTTCGCACCACGGCAACGAGTGGATCACGACGCCCGTTCTGCTGCGGTATCTGGAAACCTATGCCGAGGCGTATGCGACCGGGGGGCAGATCGACGGACGGAAGGCGCAGACGCTGTACGATGCCACGTCGCTCTACCTCGTGCCGCTGGTCAATCCGGACGGGGTGGATCTCGTGACCGGGGCGATTCGTCCGGACGAGCGCGCGTACGAGCAGGCCAAGGCGCTGGCGGCGTTTTACCCGTCCATCCCGTTCCCGTCCGGCTGGAAGGCCAACATCGCGGGGACGGACCTCAATCTCGGGTACCCGGCCGGCTGGGACCAGGCGCGCAGCATCAAGTTCGCCCAGGGGTATACCCGGCCCGGCCCGCGCGACTATGTCGGCAGCGCGCCGCTCGCCGAGCCGGAGAACCAGGCGATGGCGGAGTTTACGCGCGCGCATACGTTCCAGCTGACGCTGTCCTACCATACCCAGGGGCGCGTCATCTTCTGGAAATATCTGGACTATGAGCCGGCGGGCAGCCGCCGCATTGCCGAGGCATTTTCCGAGGTGTCCGGCTATGCGGTGGAGGAGACGCCGTACGGATCCGGGTTTGCGGGATACAAGGACTGGTTCATCCAGGAGTACAACCTGCCGGGGTATACCATCGAGGCGGGACGGGGGCAAAATCCGCTGCCGCTGTCGCAGCTTTCGGAGATCTATCGGGAAAATGTAGGGATCTTGACGCTGGGGATGGTGCTTTCCTGAAAAATTTGGTATACTCTACCCTATGAAAAACACGCAGAAGAAATCGTTCGTGATGGGGGCTGCCATCCTTGGCCTTGCAGGCGTTGTCTGCAAGGTCATTGGCGCGCTGTTCCGGATCCCGCTGTACAATCTGCTCGAGGACGGCATGGCCTATTACGAGGCCGTCTATCCGTACTATTCCTGGCTGTTGGTCGTCAGTTCGGCGGGTATTCCCACGGCCATTTCACGCATGGTTGCCGAACGGGTGACCATGGGCGACTATGCCGGCGCCAAGCGGGTGTTTCGCAAGGCGCAGGCGCTGCTCTTGGGCATCGGCATTGTCACCAGCCTGATCATGTTCCTGGGCGCGGGCTGGTTCGCTTCGCTCGTCGAAGTGGGCGAGGGCGTGGTGCTTTCGTTCCGCGCGCTGGCGCCCGCGCTGCTGTTCGTATCGCTCATGTGCGCCTACCGTGGCTATCTGCAGGGACTGCAGTGCATGACGGGCACGGCCGTCTCCCAGCTGACGGAGCAGGTCGTCAAGCTCATCGCCGGCCTGTTCTTCGCGGCAAAGCTGCTGCCGAGGGGGCTGGAGTACGCCGCCATGGGCGCGCTGCTGGGCATTTCGCTCAGCGAATTGCTGGCGCTGCTCGTCATTGCGGTGTTCTATGTGTTCCGCCAGCGGCAGTTGCCACAGGCTTCCGCACGCGCCGGGGCGGAGGAGGGCGGCGTCATTGGCGGCCTGCTGGCCATTGCCATCCCCGTTACCATCGGCGCGTCCATCATGCCGATGACCGGCATCATCGACAGCGTGCTGATCGTCAGCACACTGAAGGACATCGGCTTTTCGGAGGCGGAGGCCAATCTGCGCTATGTGGCGCTGCGTACAAACGTCACTACGATCATCAATATGCCGGCGGTGCTGACGACGGCGCTGGCCATGAGCCTGGTGCCGGCGGTAGGCGCCGCGCGCCGGCGGCGCAACAGGGAGGGCATTCGCAGCATTTCGCTTACGGCGATCAAACTGTCCATGATCATCGGGTTGCCTTGTGCCGTAGGTTTGTTTGTCCTTGGCGAGCAGGTGATCGACTTTTTGTATGATATCACACCCGACCGGCTGGCCGTGGCCGCGTCGCTCATGCGCATTTCCGCCATCGGCGTCATGTTCCTGTCGCTTGTGCAGACGCTTACCGGCATCATCCAGGGCCTTGGCAAGCAGCAAGTGCCGGTCATCAACCTGGCCATTGGCGCGGTCGTCAAGGTGGTCCTTATGCTGACCATTATGCGAAACCCGCAGATTAACATCGACGGCGCCGCCATCGCTACCGTGGCCTGTTATGCCGTTGCCGGCATTCTCGACCTCATCTACCTCGCCAGGCTGGTGCGCCTGTCCTTTTCGGTGTGGGGTCTGTTCGGCAAGCCGCTGCTGGCGTCGCTCCTCATGGGCGGTGTGGTCTACCTGGCGGAACGGCTGCTTGCATGGCTGGTTGGGGCGAACACGGCGAGCACGCTCGGCGCGGTCGCCGTCGGCATCGTAGTGTATCTGGCGCTCGTGTTGGTGCTGCGCATGTTTAGCCGCGAGGATCTGGAGCGGATCCCGGGCGGCGCGCGCCTTGGCCGCCTGCTCTATGGAAAGGAGCGTTGACATGCAAACGATCTATTTGGTGCCGCTATCCACGCCGCAGACGCTGACACAGGCTGCCTGGCGCCGCCTGGTGGCCGCGGACAGGCTGTTTTTGCTCAGCGCGCAGCACCCATGTGCACAGCCGGTGCTGGACGCGGGGCTGGAGTATACCGCGATGGACGACCTGTATGAGGCAGCCGCGGATTTTGACGCCTTACAGACGGCCATTGCGCGCCGCCTGCTCGACGTTCATGCCGATTGCACGCTGGCCGTCACCGGCGCGTTCGACGCGCTGGCGGCCGCCCTGCGCCGCGAGGCGGAGGGGCGCGCGCAGGTCGTGATCCTGCCCGGCGTGCCGCTCGGGCTTGCCGCATTTCCGGAGAGTGCCGGTGCGCGGCGCTGCTGCGCAAACGCGTTGCCGGAGCGGGTGACGCCGTCGGAAACGCTGCTGATCGAGGAGTTGGATACGCGTCTGCTCGCGGGGGAAGTGAAGCTGTATCTGCAGGAATACTTCCCTGACGACTGGGAAGTGGAACTGGCCGTGATGCAGGAGGATGGGTCGTATGCGGTGGAACGCCTGCCGCTCGATCAGCTCGACCGCAGAAAGCGCTATGGCGTGGCGGACGTCCTGCGCGTACCCGCCGCCCCGTTTGAAGCGCTCACGCGGTATGGCGTGGACGAGCTGTTCGACGTGCTGCGCCGCCTGCGCGCGCCCGGCGGTTGCCCGTGGGATCGGGAACAGACGCACAGGACGATTAAAGAGGCGCTGCTCGAGGAATGCTATGAGACGATGGACGCCATCGACCGGGAAGAAGACGACGACCTGGTCGAGGAGCTGGGCGACGTGCTGATGCAGGTGACATTTCACGCCGTCATCGGGGCGGAGCGGGGCAGCTTTACGCTGCGCGACATTACGACCAGGCTGGTGGCAAAGCTCGTCTACCGCCATCCGCACGTGTTTGGCGCGGTACAGGCGGATACGTCCGAAGAGGTACTCAAAAACTGGGCGGCGCTCAAGAAGGTCGAAAAGCACCAGCAGACACAGACGGACGTGCTGCGCAGCGTGCCGAAAAACTTTCCCGCGCTGTTGCGCAGTCGCAAGGTGCAAAAGCGCGCTGCGGACGTCGGTTTTGACTGGGAAACTGCAGACGACGCCTTTATGAAGATCGGGGAGGAAACCGCAGAACTGCGTGCGGCCATGGAACAGGGCGGGAATGTGGCAGAGGAACTGGGTGACCTGCTGTTTGCCGTAGTCAATGTAGCGCGGCTGCTTCACCTGGAACCGGAGTTCCTGCTGGCTGCAGCGACGGACAAGTTTATCGAGCGGTTCATGAAAATGGAGCAGCTGGCGCTTTCACAGGGCCACAGGCTGGAGACGCTGTCGCTTGCAGAGCAGGACGCGCTCTGGAACGCGGTGAAAGAGGCGGAACGTGCCGCCGGTACGGGCGAATTTTGAAAAAATGCTTGCCTTTGCAGGCCAAGGCTGGTAAAATAAGCACCGGCAAAAAAACTATGGAGGTTGATTTCATGAATAAAACAGAACTGATTGCGGCCGTCGCCGAAAAGAGCGCGCTGTCGAAGAAAGATGCTGAGAAGGCCGTCAACGCCGTGGTCAGCACCATTGAAGAGAGCCTGAAGGCTGGCGAAAAGGTCCAGATCGTTGGCTTTGGCGTGTTTGAGGCCAAGAGCCGTCCCGCTCGCAAGGGCCACAACCCGCTCACGGGCAAGGAGATCGACATTCCCGCTTCCAAGGCGCCCTCTTTCAAGGCTGGCAAGGCGCTGAAGGACGCGCTCAACTGAAATAAGGTTTTTTCATGAAAGCAGGGCGGCGCGCATGGCGTGCCGCCCTGTTTGCTGCTGTTCGCTTGCCGCCGCATGCGCTCACATTAACGCGCCGCCGTTTCTGTTGGGGCGGGCACAGTCGCCGTTTGCGTGGGGATGGGCATGGCCAGGGGCGCTGCCTGTGGAGCGCCGGTGCGGTCTGATCCGTTTGCGGCTGCGGCCCGGCGGTACAGATAGGCATTGCCGCGCTTGCCACAGCGCACGATGGCGCCCAGATGCCACATCACGTTTACCGTACATTGGACGGCCTTTCTGGACAGGCGTGCCTCTGTGGCGAGGTCTGCCGTCGTGAACGGATCCGTCAGGGCGGAGGGCAGCAGGGCGGCATAATCCGTGGGCGTTGCCAGCCATATGGCGTCTCCAAAGGCGACCGGTAGCCGCTCGAGCCGGGTGGAACCCCGTTTCCGGTCGTGGCTCCAGCCGGTCAGGCTCCGATGTTCCTCCACGTCGACCGGTATGATCTGTATACGGAGGTTGGGGTGTGGCAGCAGCTGCCGGATTTTGTACAGCTCCACAAATGCGGCAAACGGCGTCCCCGTCTTCGGGGAGCGCCGTTTTTTTGTGGCTTCGCCCGTTTCCGGGTCGATCCACACCAGCCACTTTTGCCGCACGGCAGGGTACACCAGCGTGACCGGCATTTCCGGGAGATAGCGTGCGAGTTTGCCGCGAAGCCGGTCGAAGGCGCGCGTCTGAATTTCCACAATGCCGCTGGCATTGCAGATGTCCGCCACAAACCCCATGCAGGGTATCTCATGCAGCGATTCATCCGGCTCTATGCGGCGCTTAAGCGCCGCGTGCAGGGCGCGTTCCCCGCGGGTGCCGATCTGCGGGCGTTCTGCCGGCTGGCCGGTGCAGCGTGGCGTTCCGTCCGGCTCAGACATGTTCGGCTTCCACGATCTTGCGCCCCATGAGCACGCCCATCACGGAGGCCATCATCAGCCCGCGCGTCCAGCCGCAGGAGTCGCCCAGGCAGTGCAGCCCCCGAATGCTGGTATTGAAGTCCGCGTCCATCTTGATCCGGTTGCTGTAGAACTTCAGCTCCGGCGAATAGAGCAGCGTTTCGATGGAGGCGAACCCCGGTACTACGTAATCCATCGCCTGGATGAAGTTGATGATGTTCGTCATCGCCCGGTAGGGCATGGCGGCCGTGATGTCGCCCGCAACCGCGTCCGGCAGCGTCGGCTTGATGTTGGACTGGGAGAGCTCCTTCTGCCAGGTGCGCTTGCCGTCGAGAATGTCGCCAAAGCGCTGCACGAGGATGTGGCCCGCGCCGAGCATGTTTGTCAGCTCGCCGACCTTTTGCGCATAGGCGATGGGCTGGTTGAACGGCACGTTGAAGTTGTGCGAGCACAGGATGGCCAGGTTCGTGTTGTCGGACTTGAGCTCCTTGTAGGAATGCCCGTTGACGACGGCGAGGTCGTTGTCGTAGTTTTCCTGGCTGACAAACCCGCCCGGGTTCTGGCAGAACGTGCGGACCTTGTTTTTGAAGGGCTTTGGATAGCCGATGAGTTTGGACTCATACAGCACCTTGTTGACCTGTTCCATGACCTCGTTTCGCACTTCCACACGCACACCGATGTCCACCGTGCCCGGCTCGTGGTCGATGCCGTGCTCCGCGCAGAGGTGTTCCAGCCAGTCCGCGCCGCGGCGGCCGGTGGCCACGACGGTGCGCTTTGCATGGATGTCGTAGGAGATACTGCCGTTGGATACGCTGATGCCCTCGCAGACGTCGCCTTCGAGCAGCAGGTTGGTGCAAGTAAAGCCAAACAGCATCTCCACGCCGTGCTCCTGCAGGTACCGCTCAATGCCCAGGTAGATGCCCTGCGCCTTTTCCGTGCCCATGTGCCGGATGGGGCAATCGACCAGCCGCAGGCCTGCGGCGATGGCGCGCTTGCGAATCTCCTTGACTTCTTCGGTATTGCCGATGCCCTCGACGTGTTCATCGGCGCCGAATTCCAGATAAATGCCGTCGGCATATTCGATCGTGGCCTGCGCCACATCCGCGCCGATCAGCGACGGCAGGTCGCCGCCCACTTCGCAGCTGAGGGACAGCTTGCCGTCCGAAAAGGCGCCCGCGCCGGAGAACCCGGTGGTGATGTGGCAATAGGGCTTGCAGTTGACGCATTGTTTCGTCAGCGTCTTGGGGCAGCGGCGGTGCTCGATCGCCTGCCCCTTTTCGACCAGCAGGATGCTCTGCCGGCTGCCCTTGCGGATCATTTCCAGCGCGGTGAAGATGCCGGCGGGGCCGGCGCCAACGATGACGACGTCTTTGTTCATGGTAGACCTCCTTGTGTATTACACGACAATTCCATTCAATAGCAGCCCGGCGCCGAAAGACAGGGCGTTGAGCAGCAGGGAAAGCGGCAGTGACTGGCGCAGGGGCACGCGCAGCAGCCGCGCGAGTAGCGCGGCCTCCACGGCTACGACGGCGGCCTCCAGCAGCGCCAGCGCGGCCGCCCGGCCCGCAGGCCACAGCGCTTCGCAAAGCAGCAGCAGCGCGTTGAGCAACGGGTTGGTGAGCAGGTTGCACAGCAGCGCCACATAGGCCGCGCGGCGGCCCAGCAGCAGCGCCGTTGCGCTGCACTCCACCGCGACCGTCAGCGCGAGGGCGGCCAGCAGCCGCAGCAGCGCGTTCAACGCGCGGCGTCGTCGCGCTCTTTGGCGCGGCGGATTGCGCGGTGGATCAGATAGCCAGCCAATGCGCAAAGCGCCACGACCACGGCGACGATCAGCACGATCATGGCCACTGACGTCACGACCATCGGCGCGACGGCCACGTCACGGTACGGCATATCCGGCACCTCCTTTCCGGCACGTTGTGTGGTCAAACGGTCTCATGGTAGGCGTCCCGCCGGTTACGCGTGGCGATGAACAGGCACAGCGCGGCGCACAGCGTGAGCAGCAACAGGAGCAGTTCGGCAGGCAGGACGTCCAAGGGAATGAGGAACACCGGCACGGTGCCCACGAGCAGCCCGAGCGTCGTCAGCCCAAACGCGAGGCCGGGGTTGAACGGCAGCAGGTCCGCTACGACGCAAAGCGTGACCGGCATCGGGATGTTGAACAGCACCAGCCCGATGACGCACAGCGCGGGCTGATCGTGGAACAGGCAGAGCAGCGGCGCCGAGAGCAGCAGGGAGAGCACGGCCGTGCGGCGCGCGCCAAACACGTCTGCGAGGATCCCGCCGAGCAGCTTGCCCAGCGCAGCCGCGCCTGCGGCGAGCAGCAGATGCCCCGCCGTCGTATTCCAGGGCATTGGGACGATGGCGCCGGCAAAGCCGCGGATGGCCACGGCGCACAACAGCAGCGCAAATGCGGCCGGCAGGCCGACCTTGCCGCTGAAGGACCAGAACCGCGTGAGCGAAATGCCGTATTGCGTGGGCAGCCACCACTCGGTCAGCAGTACCGCTGCCAGCAGCAGGATGGGCACGGCAACGGACAGGCCGCCCCGCCCGGCCAGCGTGCCGGCGGCCACGCCCAGCGCACCCGAGGACACGAACAGCCCGCTGTGCCACATGTGACCGTAGGAGGAGAGCAGCGTGTCCGCGCCGGCGCCCACGTGGAACCAGGCGTTGCCCAGCGCGCAGAGCACGAGCGCGACCCACGCGCCTTCCTGCGGCAGGCAGACGCCGATCAGCGTGACGAGGCAGCCGGCCGGCGCGGCGGGAAAGCCGCGGAAGTAGTCGCATACGAAGCCGAACAGCGGCTGCAGGCCGAACGCGAGGAGATTGTAGAGCAGAAACCCGAGGGCGATCTGCTGGGACGGCTGCACATGCGGCGTGAAGCGCGCAAACAGCACAAAGAAGCAGGAGAAGTCGATGGCCGCATGCGCCACGGTGTGCGTCAGCAGCCGGCGCATATGGCGGTCGGTTGGCAGCTCCATGAAATCGCCTCCTTTTCCATCAGGGCTGGTTCGATGTGCCGGCAGTCGCGCCGGCCGGCGCGGCAGCGTGTGCGAGCGCGTCCTGCACGACCTCTTCGCGGAACTGGTGCGTATACAGGTCGAAATAGTAGCCGCGCAGCCGCATCAGCTCGTCGTGCGTGCCCGCTTCGACCGTCCGCCCGCCGCGGATGACGAGGATACGGTCGGCGCTGCGGATGGTGGACAGCCGGTGGGCGACGATAAAGCTCGTGCGCCCCTCGAGCACGTGTGTGATCGCGCGCTGGATGAGCTGTTCCGTCTCCGTGTCGATGGAGCTGGTTGCCTCGTCGAGCACGAAAATGCGCGGGTTGGCGAGCATCACGCGGGCAAAGGACAAAAGCTGTTTTTGCCCCGTGGAAAGGCGCGCGCCGCCTTCACCCACTTCGGTGTCGTAGCCATTTGCCTGCTTTTCGATGAACGTGTCTGCATGTACCAGCGCTGCTGCCCTACGTACCTCGTCGTCGGTCGCATCCGGACGGCTGAAGCGGATGTTGTCCGCAATGGTGCCGGAGAACAGATGGGGGGACTGCAGCACGTAGCCGAGGTTGGACTGGAGCCAGAGCTGTGACCGCTCCCGGTAATCGGTGCCGTCGATCAGGATGCGGCCCTCCGTCGGCTCGTAAAAGCGGCAAATGAGGTTCACGATCGTGCTCTTGCCCGCGCCCGTCTCACCGACCAGCGCGATGGTCTCCCCGGAGCGCACCTCGAGCGAGAAGTCCTGGAGCACCGGTTCGCCGGGCTTGTAGGCGAACGAGACGTGGTCGAACGTGATGTCTCCGTGGATGGGTTCCCAGTTCTCGCGGCGCGGGTGCAGCAGATCCCCGTATTTTGCAACGATATCCGGGGCATCGACGATCTCGGGTTTTGTGTCGAGCAGCGCGATGACGCGCTCAGCGGAGGCCTGCGCATCCTGCAACTCGGCGAAAATATTGGCCAGCTGCTGGATGGGGTCGAACATCTGCGTGGCATAAGAGATGAACGACACGAGCGTACCCACGGAAATGGCGCCCACAAACGCGGTCTGCCCGTTCAACGCGCCCGCGCTGCCGAGCATCAGCGCGCAGCCCGTCCCGATCGCCCCGAGCGAGATGATCAGCGGGAAAAAGGCGGCGCTGAGCAGCGATGCGCGGATGGAGAGCCGGCGCATCTCCCCGGTCAACTCTTCGAATTCCCGGGCGTTTTGTTCCTCCCGCACGAGCGTCTTGGTGGTCATGGCGCCCATGATTCCCTCGTTGAATGCGCCCGTAATGCGGCTGTTCTGCTTGCGCGCCTGCCGCTGGTAACGGAGGATCTTCCTTTGCAGAATCAGGCTGATGATAGCCAGCGGCGGGATCACGGCCACGACGACCAGCGCCAGCCGCCAGTTGAGCGAAAAGATCGTCACAATGCTGCTGAACACGTAGAACAGCGCATACAGCACGTCCACCAGGCTCCAGGCCACCATCTCGGAGAGTCGTCCCACGTCGGAGATCATGCGCGCCATCAGGTAGCCGACGGCAGTCTTGTCGTAAAACGAGAAGGACAGCGTCTGCAGCTTTTCAAATGCCTCCTGCCGGATGGCGTAGGCAATGGCCATTTCCATCTTGCCGGAGCGCGAGATGAACAGGAACGTACCAAACGCCTGTACGGCTACGAGCGCGGCGTAGGTCGCGGCAAAGGGCGCGAGCCCATCGGCCGTGCGCGGCGTGACGAACCGGTCGATCGCGTAGCGGGTAAGCAGCGGATAGGCCACGTCCACAAGCGCGACGACGACCAGCGAGGCGAGGATCAGGACTGTCAGCGCGCGGTTGCGCAGCGCATAGGCGTACAGCCGCTTCCAGATCGAAAGGTCGACCTTTTCGGCGGTAAAATCCTGTTCTTCGATACGGCTGCTCATGCCGACTCACCCCCTTCCTGCGCCTGCATGTCCTGTATGGCCGCGATCCGGCGGTACAGGCCATCCTCGGCCATCAGCTGGCGGTGCGTGCCCTCCTGCACCAGCTTGCCGTCTTCCAGCACCAGGATGCGGTCCGCTTCGCACAGCGTCGTGATGCGGTGCGAGATCAGGAACGTGATGCCGTCGTGCCGCATGCTGTGCAGCGCGTGCCTGATGGCAGCGTCCGTTTCGGTGTCGACGGCGCTCATCGAATCGTCAAAGATCAGGATCTGCGCCTGCTGCATCAGCGTGCGCGCGATTGCGATGCGCTGCTGCTGACCGCCGGAGAGGGTGACGCCGCGCTCGCCGACGACGGTGTCGTATCCCTGCTCGAACGACTCGATCACGTCGTGTACGGAGGCGATGCGCGCGGCGTTTTGAATCTCATCGAGGCTGGCGTCCGGGCGCACAATGCCGATGTTTTCGCGAATGGTGCGCGAGTAGAGGAACGGCTCCTGCAGCACGATGCCGATGTTGCGCCGCAGGTGCCCGTGCTCGATGTCGTTGATGTTCGTACTATTGATCGTGATTTTGCCGGCGGTGACGCAGTAGAGCCGCTGCAGCAGCTGCACAAGGCTGGACTTGCCAGAGCCGGTGGAGCCCAGGATGCCGATCGTCTCCCCCTGGTGGACGGTGAACGAGACGTCCTTGAGCACGTCGTCATAGCGGTCGTAGCCAAAGCAGACGTGGTCGAACACGATGTCGCCGCGCAGGTCGGCCTTCAGCGCGCGCCCGGGCTCGGTTTCGACCGGCGCGGAGAGGATCTCGTCGAGACGGCCGAGCGAGACCGTGGCCTTGCCCATGTCGGCGAGGATGCGTCCGAGCTGCCGGACGGGCCAGGTCAGCATTCCCGTATAGGTCGTAAACAGCGTCACGTTGCCGAGCGTGAACTCTCCCTTGACGACGAAGAGCACGCCGGCCACGAGCGAGAGCGCGATCTGCAGGTAGCCGGCACAGTCGGAGCAGCCCCAGTAATAGCCGAGCAGGCGGATCAACCGATACGTCTTGTCTCGAAACTCCATGTCGATCTTCGTGAATCGCTCGAGCTCCGCGCGCTGCTGGCCGAAGGCGCGCACGACGCGGATGCCCGTCAGGTTTTCCTGCAGCATGGTGGAAAGCCGGCCTTCCGCTTCATCCGATTCTGTAAAGTACCGGCGGACGTACTTGAAGTACAAAAACGAGCTGAGCGTGAGCAGCGGCATCATCGCCATGGAGATCAGCGCCATGACCGGGTGGATGGAAAACATCACGAGGATGGCCACGAGGATCATGCACACCGTCCGCACGATCTCCATCAGCTGCACGCTGATGAAGCGCCGCACGGTATTCACGTCCGAGGTACAGCGCTGCACCAGGTCGCCTGTGCTGACGTGCTTGTGGTAGTCATAGGGCACGTCCTCCAGGTGCCGGTACAGCTGGTCGCGCAGCGTCTTTGCCACGCCTTCCGACGCGAAGGCGATCTCGCGGCGGCGCAGGAAGGTGAACAGGCCGTTGAGCATCGTGAACGCGATCAGCGCAATGGCGCACAGGTACAGGTGGGAGAGGAAGTAGTCCCTTCCGCCCAGTCCGTCCAGCCATTGCAGCAGGAAGGCCGGCAGCCGCAGCCCCGAAGCGTCGCCACGGATGACATAGTCGAGCGTAAAGCTTGTGACAAACGGTATGGCATAGGAGGCGCATACAGCCAGTAACACAAACACCGTTGCCGATAGGAAATGACGCCTGTTTGCGCCGACAAGCCCGGCAAGCCGGCGCCAGTTGACCGTTTTCTTACGTTCGGTTCCCATAGTCGTTATCCTCAAAACATATCCTGTGGGTTGACCTCGAGCAGCGCAAATAATTCATTGCGGTGCGCCGCGGCAAAGTCGTAGACGAGGCGGATCACCGCCGCCGTGCGTTTGGTGCGCAGGAGCTTGATAAGCACCTGGTAGCGGTAAATGCCCTGCTTGCGCCGGATCGGGGCGGGGGAGGCGACGAGGAGCAGCAAATCCTGCGCGCCCTCCGTGCCGAGCAACGCCCGGATCTCCGTTTCGAGCCGTGCGCCGTATCGTTCGCCGGCGTCCGTGAGCGCGGCTTCGTCCGATCCGGAAAACAGGATGCGCAGAAAGAGTGAATAGGGGGGGAACAGCGCTTTGCGCCGCTCCGCCAGCTCATAGTGGTAGAATCCCACGTAGTCCTGCGCCTTGGCATACCGGATGGCGGGGTGGTTGGGCATGTAGGTCTGCACGACCACGCGCCCCGGAGACTCGTCCCGTCCCGCACGGCCCGAGACCTGCGTCAGCAGCTGGAACGTGCGCTCCGTGCTGCGGTAATCCGGGATGCAGAGCGTCGCGTCCGCCGCGACCACGCCCACGAGCGTGACGTTTGGAAAGTCATGCCCCTTGGCGATCATCTGCGTGCCGATCAGCACCTGCGCCTCGCCCTTGGAAAACGCCGCGAGGAGCGCTTCGTGCGCGCCCTTTTTGCGCATGGTGTCTGTGTCCATGCGCAGCGACCGCACGTTGGGAAAGAGCCGGTGCAGCTGCTCCTCCACCTGCTCGGTGCCGATGCCGAAATACTTGATAAACGGCTTGCCGCAGGTCGGGCACCGGAGCGGGATGGGCGCGCTGGCGCCGCAAAAGTGGCACCGCAGCCGGTTTTCCGCCTTGTGGTAGGTCATGGAGATGTCGCAATTCGGGCACTGGATCACCGTGCCGCAGGCCCGGCACGACACGAAGGTGGAGTACCCGCGCCGGTTCAAAAACAGCATGGCCTGCTTGCCGTCCTGCAGGCATTCGTCCAGCCTGCGCACCAGCTCGCCGGAGAAGATGCCGTTGTTCCCGGAGAGGAATTCCTCGCGCATGTCCACCACGTCGACCGAGGGCAGGGGCCGCCGCATCACGCGCTCCGGCAGCTCGAGCAGCCGGTAACGGCCGGAGCTGGCGCGAAAGTAACTCAGCAGCGATGGCGTGGCGCTGCCGAGCAGCAGCGGCGCGCCGGCGGAAGCGGCGCGGTGCCGCGCGACCTCGACTGCATGGTAACGTGGCGTGGTTTCGCTTTGGTAGCTGCCCTCGTGTTCCTCGTCGATGACGATCAGGCCGAGCTGTGCGAACGGGGCAAAGATGGCGCTGCGCGCGCCAACGGCGACTTTAGCCCGGCCGAGCCGGATCCGCCGCCACTCGTCAAACCGTTCGCCGGCGCTCAGCCGGCTGTGCAGCACTGCGATGTCCTCGGAAAAGCGCGCCCGGAACCGGCTCACCGTCTGCGGCGTGAGCGCGATCTCCGGCACGAGCATGATCGCCTGCCGCCCGGAGCGGATGCAGTGTTCAATGCAGCGCAGGTAGACCTCCGTCTTGCCGCTGCCGGTCACGCCGTGCAGCAGGAAAGTCTCGTGCGTTCCCGCGTCCAGCGCGGCGGATACGGCGTCTACTGCCGCTGACTGCGCGGCGGTGGGCACCACGGACGTTTCCTGTATGGGGGAGGCCCCCTGCGGACGGCGAAAGGTCACGTGCCCCCCGCGGGTCACATAGCCGCGCCGCTCGAGCGCAGAAATGGCGGAGGAGGCGCCGGGGAAAAACGCCGTAAGGTCCGAAACGGACATCTCCGTGCGGCTCTGCGACAGGAGCTGCAGGATTTCGTATTGTTTTGTGGCGCGCGCCTTGCCGCTCTTGTCGCACAGCGAGGCAAGCGCCGCGTTTACATCGAGCCCCGGCGCAAGTGAAACGGTGCGGTCGACCTTCTCATGCACGCGCCCGCCGCGCAGCTGCGCAGGAATCATCAGGCGCAGCGCGTCGATGAGCAGGCAGTTGTAGCTGCGCTGCATCCAGCGTGCCAGCTCGATCTGCTCGGGGAGCAGCAGGGGGTAAGGTTCCAGCGCGCGCAGAAGCTCTTTAAACGGTCCGGCGCCGTCCGCGGCCTCCGACAGCGCGAGGACAAACCCCTCCTTCTGCGCGTTGGCGCGACCAAAGGGCACGAGCACGTGCATGCCGGGCGCGATTTCCAGGCCTTCCGGCACCAGGTAGGTAAACAGCCGGTCGACCTCCGTATGAGCGATGTCAATTAAAACCTGTGCGTACAGTGCCGTTCCCTCCTTTCTGGCCCGGCTGGCGGCGTGTCTCCCCCAAAACGCACAATAGCCCGCAAGCGGGCAAAATCGCACGCCGCAAGAGCGGCGGTGTCACGGTGCAAATCCTGCTTCCTGCGATGCGGCGACTATCCCTGCTGCGCAAAATCCTTGGGGTAATCGAGCGTCAGCTCGTCGTGATACAGCTCATCCACGGCGACGGAGACCGGCTTGCGGTCGCCCAGCTTGTCGGGGTTGGCTTGCAGCTGCCGGGCGCGCTGCGCGACGGCGGTGACGAGCATATACCGGCAACCTGCCTTTTGCACGAGCTCATTAAGCGGTTGGTTCATCATAACGTTTCATTGCCTCCCAACAGTTTGTTGATCAGAGTGCCACTGCGTTTGCTGCGGCAACGTTCTGCATCGAGAATGTGCTCCACGTGCCCAATGGCGATGTCGAGCACGTCGTTCACGACGATGTAGTCGTATTGTTTCATGTATTCCATCTCCGAGAACGCGGTTTCAAACCGGCGTTCGATCACCTCCGGCGTCTCCGTGCCGCGCCCGACCAGCCGCGATTTGAGCTTGCCCATCGACGGGGGGGCGATAAACACGAGCACGGCATCGGGGTAGGTTTCGCGCACCCGCATGGCGCCCTGCACGTCGATTTCGAGCAGCACGTCATGCCCAAGCGCGATCTCTTCTTCGACAAAGCTGCGAGGCGTGCCGTAATAGTCCATGTTGAATACGTGCACATACTCGAGAAATTCCCCCTTGCTCACCATTTGCTGGAATTTCTCGTCGGAAATAAAGAAATAGTGGACCCCGTCGATTTCTCCTGGACGCGGCGCGCGCGTTGTGGCGGAGACGGAGAGGCGCATATTGGGGTTTCGTTCCAGAAGGACCCGGTCAATCGTGCCCTTGCCGACGCCGGCCGGTCCGGATACTACGAGCAACAGGCCCTCCCGTTGATGATTGTTCATCCGATTGCTCCTCCAAAAGGGTTTATTCCTCGTCAACGATCGGCAGCCCCTCGGCGGGAGCGTCCAGACGGTTGGCGATGGTCTCTGGTTGAATGGCGGACAGGATCACGTGGTCGCTGTCGGTGATGACGACGGCGCGCGTGCGCCTGCCGCAGGTGGCGTCGATCAGGCGGCCGGCTTCGCGGGCCTCCTGCACGATGCGCTTGATGGGCGCGCTCTCCGGGCTGACAATCGCGATCAGGCGGTCAGCCGAAACGATGTTGCCAAAGCCGATGTTGACGAGCCGAAGCCCCGAACCGCTGAATTTCATTCGATGTTTTGCACCTGTTCCCGAATTTTTTCAATTTCGTTCTTGCCGGACAGGACGCACGCAGTGAGCGTGCCGTCGTTTGCCTTGCTGCCAATGGTATTAAATTCGCGGTTCAGTTCCTGTACCACGAAATCCAGCTTCCGGCCAACGGGGTCCGGATCGTCCAGCAGCAGCCGGATCTGCGCGACATGGCTGCGCAGCCGTACAATTTCCTCGTCGATGCTCGCCCGGTCCGCAAACAGTGCTACTTCCGTGGCGAGCCGCGTCCGGTCGACTTCGGTCGTCTGCAGCAGCTGCTCAATCCGTTCGTTGAGCCGCGTGCGGTATTCCTCAATGACCAGCGGCGCGCGTGTGGCAATGCGTTCCGTAAGCTCCAGCACGGTGTCGATGCGCATGGAGAAGTCCTTGCGCAGGCGCTCGCCCTCCAGATGCCGCATCTCTCGCAGCTCGCCGACAGCGGTTTCCGCCGCCTGCAGGCACAGCGCGGTGACTGCGTCGCGATCTTCGTCCGCCTCGCAGATCTCCGTCACATCCGGCAGGCGCAACGCGGCCGTGAGGCCGATGTCGTCGCGCAGCGAGAAGCGGTCCGACGCCTTGCGCGCCGCATCGAGATAGGCGCCGAGCAGCGCGTCGTCAATGCGGACGGTACGCGCGTCCGAGCGCGTGTTGCGATAGTTGACAAACACGTCCACGTGCCCGCGAGAGAGCCGCTCGGCGAGCAGCTTGCGCAGCGGATCTTCCAAAAAGGCGAGGTGGCGGGGCAGGCGCATGGACACATCCAGGTACCGGTGGTTGACCGATTTGAACTCGACCGTGATCTCCCGCCCGTCGCACTGGGCGGCGCCCCTGCCATAGCCGGTCATGCTGTACATACGCTTCCTCCTGACTGCCTCCGCAAACAATGACAATTTATCATACCATAAAAGCGTTAGGTAAACAAGCGGTATAATTCGTCCGCGCCCGGCGGCGCAATGCAATCGCCGTCTGAAAAGCGCACCTCGCCGTCCACCACGGCCCTGCCGATGACGGTCGCCAGAATGCCGAGCGACGCGAGCCCGTCCACCATCGCCGCGCCGTCCGGGCAGGCGATCAGCATACTGCCGCTGCTGATCAGGCGGAGCGGGTCGAGCCCGGCCGCCGCGCAGAGCGCGCGCGTCTCTTCCCGCAGGGGGATGCTGTCGCGTTCAATGATCATACCGCAGCCGCCCAGCTGCGCCATTTCCCAGCAGGCGCCCAGTACGCCCCCCTCCGTGATGTCGTGCATGGCGGAGGCGCCGTGCGCCGCGGCGTACCGGCCCTCCGGCACGACCGAGAGCAGCGCGGACAGGCCGTGCGCCGCCTGCCGCTGCGCGTCGGTCAGCCGGGCGGCGAGCGCGGGAAAATCTTCCACGATGATGGAGGTTCCCTCGAGACCCGCCCATTTGGTCATGACCAGGTCGTCTCCAGCTTGCAGGCCGCGCATCCGCCGCGCGCGCGGGCAGCGCGCGACGACGGCGGTGTTCGTGACGGGGCGCGTCACCGCGTCCGTGACCTCCGTGTGCCCGCCGACGATATCCACGCCGGCGTCGCGGGCGGCGGCGGCGAGGTCGTCCGCGATCCTGCCGATCTGCTCCCGGGTGATGGAAGGCGGCGCGAGCAGCGTCACCAGCAGGCCGACCGGTTCCGCGCCGGCGGCGGCCGCGTCGTTACAGTTTACGTGTACGCTCAACCGGCCCAGGTGCGCGATCGAGGCCGAGGTGATCGGGTCGCAGGAAAACACGGCCAGGTCCCCGCCCAGATCCAGCCAGGCACAATCCTCGCCGACCTGCGGCGCTTGCAGCGATTCCGACCGGGTCTTTTGAAATTTTTTAAGCACGAGCCGTTCCAGCTCGTCGTTGTCCAGTTTGCCAAGGCGCATCAGTGTTCTCCAATCAGTGTAAAAAATGTCGCTTCGTCCAGTACGGGCACGCCGAGCGTGCGCGCTTTGTCGAGCTTGCTGCCGGCGTTTTCGCCGGCGAGCACATAGTCCGTCTTTTTGCTTACGCTGGAGGCCGCCTTGCCACCCAGCCGCTCGATCAGCGCTTCAGCTTCGCGCCTGCCCATGGAGGGCAGCGTGCCGGTCACGACGACGGTCTTCCCGGCGAGCGGGCTGGCCGGCGCGGCGGCGGCCTCTTCTGTGGGCGCCACGCCGTGGTTGAGCAGCGCGTCTACCTGTGCTGCGATAGAGGCGTCCTGAAAGAACTGCAGGATGCTGTCGGCCACGATGTCGCCCACGTCGTCGATGGCCAGCAGCGCTTCGCGCGTCGCGCCGCGCACGGCGTCCAGCGTGCCAAAGCGCCTGGCGAGGTCGCGCGCCGTCTTGATGCCCACGTTCGGGATGCCGAGCGCGAACAGAAAGGCGCTGAGCGGCCGGCGCTTGCTCTGCTCCAGCGCGTCGATCAGGTTCTGCGCCTTTTTCTGCCCAAACCGGTCGAGCGGGACGAGCCGTTCCACCGTCAGATCGTACAGCTCCGGTATCGTCGCAATGCCGAAGGCGTCCACGAGCTGCGCGGCCGTCTTGCCGCTCAGCGACTCGATGTCCATGGCGTCGCGGGAGGCGTAATGGGCAATGCGGCCGACGATCTGCGGCCTGCAGGAGAGGGAGTTGGTGCAGAACAGGTGCGCCCCGCGCTGCTCGACGTGCGCGCCGCACTGCGGGCAGCGCGTCGGTTTTTCCACCGGCGCCTCCGGCACGTCGTCCGGCACGCTGCCGAGGATCTCGGGAATCACGTCGTTGCTGCGGCGGATGAACACGCGCGAGCCGATGCCCACGCGCTTGCGCTGGATGTCGTCAAAGTTGTTCAACGTTGCGCGGCGGATGGTCGCCCCGCACAGCTCCACCGGGCTCAGGTGCGCAAGCGGGGTGAGCTTTCCGGTGCGGCCAACCTCCCAGGTCACCGACTCCACCGTGGCGGTCGTCTCCTCTGCGGCGAATTTGAACGCCATGGCCCAGCGCGGGAATTTTTCCGTCTCGCCAAGCGCCTCGCGCAGGGCGAAATCGGTCACCTTGACGACCATGCCGTCAATCAGAAAATCCAGTGTGCCGCGCGTCTTTTCCGCTTGCTCTATCTCAAAAAGCAATTCGTCCGCGCCGTGGCAATAGCGGATAAACGGGCTGACGGGAAAGCCGTTTTCCTGCAAGAAGGCCAGCATCTCCTGCTGGTCATGCAGCCGCTTGCCCTCGATATAGCCCACGTTGTAGCAGAAACAGTCCAGCCGGCGCGCAGCCGTCACCGCCGGGTCGAGGTTGCGCAGCGCGCCTGCGGCGGCGTTGCGCGCGTTTTTCAGCGGCTCGTCGGCCGTGCGGTTGAACGCTTCCAGCACCGACAGGCGCATGATGCACTCGCCCTGCACTTCCATGCGGCCCAAAAAGGGAATCTGCTGCGGCAGGGAGCGGATCGTGCGGACCTGCGCGGTGATGGTCTCGCCGGTGACGCCGTTGCCGCGCGTGGCGCCGGTAATGAGGCGACCGCCCTCATATGTGAGATTGATCGTCAGGCCGTCGAACTTGTACTCGAGCGCAAACTCGGGCTCGCCCATGCCCTCTGTCAGCCGGCGGACGCGCGCTTCCCAGTCGCGCAGGCCTTCCGCCGTGCGCACCTTGTCCATGCTCCACAGGCGCGCGAGGTGCGTGTGTGGGACAAAGCCGCCCTGCGGCGCGCCGCCGACGCGGCGCGTTGGCGAGCCGGGCAGTACGACGCCGCTCTCGCGCTCGAGATCCAGCAGCTCGTCGTACAGCGCGTCGTATTCGCTGTCGGACACGAGCGGCGCGTCCTGCTCATAGTAGGCGGCGGCGTATTGTTGGAGCAGAGAAGTCAGTTCCTGCTGTCTGTCCATGCGTCTCAGTCCTCCATGGCGGTGATGGGCGCGTAAGCGGCGGCGAATTTTTTCGTGGCGCCGTTGTCGAACGCGATTTCTACAATTTGATGATTGCCGCTGCCGGTGACGGTGCATACCGTGCCGGGGCCAAAAGCCTTGTGCAGCACCCGCTGCCCGGCCTCAAGCTCCAGCACCGCGCCCGTGGGCACGGGCTTTGGCGTCCGCACGGGCTGCGCGCCGAACCCGCCGGCGGGGGGGACGGGGCGGGCGGCCTGGCCGGCGGGCGCCGGAGTGCCGCGCTGAAACCCGGCCGCGGTCCGCCCGAACGCGCTCTCGCGGCCAAAAGTGCTTTCGTGGCCAAACGCGCCGTCGCGCCCGAATGTGCTCTCGCGGCCGAACGCGTCCACATCGGCAGGCTCCCGGTCAGGCAGCAGGTCCCCGAGCTCATCGAGGAACATCGAGGGGGCGGCAGGTTCGATCTTGCCGTACAGCATGCGCTGCTTTGCACGGGTGAGGATGAGCGTTTCCTTTGCGCGCGTGATGCCGACGTAGCAGAGACGGCGCTCCTCCTCGAGCTTGGCCGGGTCGTACCGGGACTGGGAGGACGGGAACAGCCCGTCTTCCATGCCTGTCAGGAACACGACCGGGAATTCCAGCCCCTTGGCGCTGTGCAGCGTCATCATGGACACCCGGTCTGTCGTTTCGTCGAGGGCGTCCGTGGCGGAAAACAGCGAGACCATTTCGAGGAAAGACTGCAGGACGTCCTGTCCGCCCTGGCCGGCCTGCGCAAATTCTTCCTCAAATTGCCGCGCGTAATTGACCAGCTCTTCGACGATCTCTGCGCGCGTCTCATAGGCGCCCTTGCGATCCTCGCGCAGGTAGGTGTCGTAGTCGATGGCTGCGAGCAGCTGCTCCATGGATTCCGCAAGCGGCTGCACGCCGATGGTGCCATACACCTCCTGCATCATGGCGCAAAAAGGGGCAAATTTTTGCGCGAGCTTCGGGGGCAGCGCCGCTTCGCCCGCCATGGCTGCGGCAAACAGGGAGAGCCCCTGCGCGTTGGCCGCGGCCTGCAGCTGTGCGAGCGTGCTGCTGCCAATGCCGCGCCGCGGCGTGCTGACGGCATGCGTAAATGCGATGTCGTCGTTGGGGTTTTGCAGCAGGCGCAGATAGGAGAGGATGTCTTTCACTTCCACGCGCTGAAAGAACGAAAGGCCACCGTATACCCGATAGGGGATGCTGTAGCTTTGCAGGTACATTTCGAGCACGCGGCTCTGTGCGTGCGTTCGGTACAGGATGGCATAGTCGCTGTATCGCCGTCCGTCCTGTCGCAGGCCCTGGAGGATGCTGCCGCACACAAAGGCCGCCTCGTCGCGCTCGTCGCGTGCCTCGTGCAGCGCGATGGGGTCGCCGCCCTTGCGGGCGGTCCACAGCGTCTTGGGTTTGCGGCTGCCGTTGTTGGCGATCACGCGGTTGGCCGCCTCGAGAATGCGGCTCGTCGAGCGGTAGTTCTGTTCGAGCCGGATTACCCTGGCGCCCGGGAAGTCCTTTTCAAATTCCAGGATGTTGCGGATGTCCGCGCCGCGCCAGCCGTAGATGCTCTGGTCGTCGTCGCCGACCACGCACAGGTTGCGGTGCGCTGCCGCGAGCTGCCGCACCAGGTGGTATTGCGCGAGGTTTGTGTCCTGGTATTCGTCCACGAGGATATAGCGGAAGCGCTGCTGATACTTTTCGCGCACGTCCGGAAAGCGCTCGAACAGCTCGAGCACCTTGAGCAGCAGGTCGTCAAAGTCGAGCGCGTTGTTCTGCCGCAGTGCCGTCTGGTAGCGGTGGAACACGTCGATGACGGGCTGTTGCGCATACGATTCGCGTAAAAACTGTTCCGGCTGCAGCGAGTGGTTCTTGGCGTCGGAGATCTTGCTGGACAGCATCCGCGGCGTATAGATCTTGTCGTTCAGGTTCAGCTCCCGGATGATGCGCCTGAGAAGCGTCTGCTGGTCGGCGTCGTCGTAGATGGTAAACGACCGCTCGTAGCCCAGATGTTCGATCTCCATCCGCAGGATGCGCGCGCAGCAGGAGTGGAACGTCATGACCCACATCTCGGAGGAAACGCCGCCGACGAGCGCTTCCACGCGCTCGCGCATTTCGCCTGCGGCTTTGTTGGTGAAGGTCAGCGCGAGAATCTGGCGGGGCAGTACGCCCTTTTCGCCAATCAGATAGGCGATGCGGTGCGTGAGCACGCGCGTCTTGCCGCTGCCGGCGCCGGCCAGCACCAGTAGAGGGCCTTCGGTGGTCAGGACAGCTTCCCGCTGCTCCGGGTTCAAGACGTTCAAATCCATCTTTGTCGTCGTCTCCATGGCCGGGCCGGGGACCCGGTTTGTGAAATCCGTGTGTGGATGCGATGCACACACGGAAGCATTATAGCACATCCATGACAAAATCCGAAACTTTTTCAGTTTCGCTTGTCAATCCGGCGTGGTTCAAGCTATAATGTAAAAAAACAAACGGAGGAGCACGTCATTGATTGGAGTCATTTTCGGAGAAAAGGGTACCGGGAAAACGAAGCGCCTTTTGCAGCATGCGAACCGAACCGCGATGGATGCAAAGGGCAGTCTGGTCTTTATCGACGATGACAACAGCTACATGTTCGATCTCAACTCCAGCATCCGGTTCATCAACGCGGCACAGTACGGGATTGAATCTCCCAAAATGCTGTACGGGTTCCTCTGCGGCATCTCCGCGCAGGACTTTGATCTCGAATACGTCTATATCGACGGGTTCCTGAATTTTGTCCACCACGACCTTGCGTCTCTGGAGGGATTATTTTCCGATCTGCGGGCGTTTTCCGAACAATACAACGTCAACATCATCCTGAGCATCAGCGGCAACCGCGACATGCTGCCGCCGTTCATGCGTGAAATGGTGCTGCAAACCACATAATAAAGGACAGGCGAACCATGGAATTCTTGAGCACTCGGGGCGGCGCGGCCGTCACGGCGGCGCAGGCAATCGTGCAGGGTATCTGCCCCTCCGGCGGACTGTACGTGCCCGCGTCGTTTCCACAACTGGATGTTGAAACGCTGCTGGGCGGCGGGTATCGCGAGGCGGCGTTTGCCGTGATGTCCCGCTATCTGACGGAGACGGATGCAGACGAGCTGCGCGGCATGATCGACGCGGCCTACCGCAACTTCGACGACCCGGCCGTCACGCCCGTGCGCCCGCTGGATGGGCGCGAAAGCGTGCTGGAGCTCTGGCACGGGCCGACGATGGCGTTTAAGGATGTGGCGCTGCAGATGCTGCCGTATCTGATGTGCGACGCGCTGAAGCTGACCGGCGAAGATCGGAAGATCTACATCCTTGTGGCCACGTCGGGCGACACGGGCAAGGCGGCGCTGGCCGGCTTTTGCGACGTGCCGGGCACGCGCGTGCTCGTGTTCTATCCCGATGGCGGCGTGTCCCGGGCGCAGCGCCTGCAGATGGTCACCCAGGAGGGGGACAACGTCGACGTGTGCGCCGTGCGCGGCAACTTTGACGACGCGCAGACCGGTGTGAAGCGCATCTTTGCCTCCGCGGGGGCGCGTGAAACGCTGGACCGGCTGGGCTACCGGCTGTCCAGCGCCAACTCGATCAACTTCGGCCGGCTGCTGCCGCAGATCGTGTACTATTTCACGTCCTATGCGACGCTGCGCCGCACGGGCCGCGTGGCGGCGGGAGAGCCGGTCAACTTCTGCGTGCCGACCGGCAACTTTGGCGACATCCTGGCCGGCTATTATGCCAAGCGCATGGGCCTGCCGGTGCGGCGGCTCCTCTGCGCGTCGAACCGCAACAACGTGCTGACGGAGTTCTTCGACACCGGCGTATACAACGACCGCCGGCCGTTTTACCGCAGCATGAGCTGCTCCATCGACATCCTGATTTCGAGCAATCTCGAGCGGCTGCTGTTCGAGCTGTGCGGCCGGGATGCGAGCCAGGTCGGCGCCTGGATGCGGTCGCTGTCGGAAACCGGCGCCTATGAGATCGGCGAGTCTCGCCGGGAGGCGCTGGCGGACCTGTTTACGGCCGGCTGGTGCGACGAACAGGACACGCTGGCGACCATCCGCCGCGTGTACGACGCGCACGGCTATCTGATGGACCCGCACACCGCGGTGGCGCAGACGGTGTACGAGCGCTATGCCGACCGCACCGGCGACGCCACGCAGACCATCCTGTTGTCGACTGCCAATCCGTATAAGTTTGCTACAGACGTGCTCTCCGTGTTTGAGACGCCCGGCGACGACGACTTTGAGAATGCGGATCGCCTGTATGCGCTGACAGGCATGCCGGTGCCGCGCGGCCTGTCCGAGCTGCTTGACAAGCCGGAGCGCCATTTGGACGTGTGCGACCTGCAGCAGATGCAGCAGCGCGTCATTGCGCCCGTCCGTTGAAAGGATCGGAGAGACATGCAGGAACAGGGAAAACACACGAACAGGACCGCCGGCTTTGCCGTGCTGCTGATTGCCGTTGCGCTCGTATCCTCGGGCGTAACGGCATTTTTCTGCGGGCTGTGGGGCGGCGGGGCCTGGGCGCCGCTGGCGCAGATGGCGGACACGATCGCGCGCGTCTATTATTATTACGATGAAAAGGTCGGCGGCGAAGACGCGCTCATCGACGCCGCACTGCGCGGCATGGTCGCCGGCATCGGCGACGATTACGCGCAGTATTACACGGCCGAACAATATGCCGAGCACATGCGCTCCAATTCCGGGGAGTACAGCGGCATCGGCATTGTGATTGGCGCGCCGGATGCGGAGGGGTGCGTCATCCAGCGCGTGTATGAGGGCAGCCCCATGGAGACGGCCGGGGCTTTGTCAGGCGACCGGATTTTGACGGTCAACGGCACGGCGGTGGCGGGGCTTTCGCTCGACGAGGTGCTGCTGTTGTTCCAAACGGACGGCACGCCGGACGAGCTGTCTCTCAGCCGTGACGGCGAGACCTTTACCGTCACGGTCGAGCAGGCGGTGATCAACGTGCCGTATGCGACGTGGGAACTGCTGGACGGCGGAATCGGCTATCTCCGTATCACCGGCTTTAACGGCCACGTGGTGCAGGAGACGACGGACGCCATTCAGGCGCTCACGGAGCAGGGCGCCGCAGCGCTCATCGTCGACCTGCGCGACAACCCGGGCGGCGGGCTGACGGAAGTGCTCGGCGTGGCGGACCTCTTCCTGGAAAAAGGCGACCTGATCGTGAGCATCAAGTCCCGCACCGAGCAGACGGTGGTCTACCGGGCCGAGGACGACACGGCCTGCACGCTGCCAACCGTCCTGCTCGTCAATGGCAACTCCGCGTCCGCGTCGGAGCTGCTTGCCGGCGCGTTGCAGGATCATGGCGTGGCGACGGTCATCGGCACGCAGACCTTTGGCAAGGGCATCGTCCAGACGTATTTCAAACTGGCGGCCAACGACGGCTGGGTCAAGCTGACGACCGACGCCTATTATACGCCCAACGACGTCTGCATCCATGGCGTGGGCATCGCGCCCGACTTCGTCGTCGAGCTGCCGGAAGCGTATCGGGACGTAGCGCTCGACAGCCTGCCGCGCGAGCAGGACACCCAGCTGCAGGCGGCGTTGGAACATTTGACGAAAGGAAACTGAACGATGGAAAACGTCATCCGGGATTTGTCGCTTGCGCCCTCCGGCCGGGACAAGATCGAGTGGGTGCGGCGCAACATGCCGCTGCTGGCCGGCATTCGCAGGCAGTTTCAGGCTGAGCGCCCGTTTGCCGGGCTGAAGGTCGCGCTGTCGATCCACCTGGAGGCCAAGACGGCCTGCCTGTGCCAGACGCTGGCGGCCGGCGGCGCGGAGATGTACGTCACGGGCAGCAACCCGCTCTCCACGCAGGACGACGTCGCTGCGGCCCTGGCGGAGGACGGCATGCACGTGTTTGCGCTGCATGGCGCGACGGCGGAGGAATATGCGGCGTGCCTGCGCCACACCGTCAGCTGCCGGCCCGACATCGTGATCGACGACGGGGGCGACATCGTGCAGACGCTGCTTACGTCGGATCCGTCGCTGTCTGCGCGCGTGATCGGCGGCTGTGAGGAGACGACGACCGGCATCCTGCGTCTCAAGGGGCTGGAGCGAAGCGGCAGGCTGCCGTTTCCAATGATTGCGGTCAACGACGCGGATTGCAAGCACCTGTTCGACAATCGGTACGGCACGGGGCAGTCCGTGTTCGACGGCATCGACCGGACGACCAACCTGATCGTGGCGGGCAAGCACGTTGTCGTGGCGGGATACGGCTGGTGCGGCAAGGGCGTCGCCATGCGCGCGCGCGGCCTGGGCGCCCAGGTGATCGTGACGGAGGTGGACCCGGTGCGCGGCATTGAGGCGGTGATGGACGGCTTTGCCGTGCTGCCGATGGAACAGGCGGCGACGGTAGGCGACCTGTTCATCACGGTGACGGGCAACTGCGGCGTCATCGGCGAGCAGGCGTTTCTGCGCATGAAGGATGGCGCTTTGCTGTGCAACGCCGGCCACTTTGACGTGGAGGTGGACGTCCGCGCGCTGGAGGGGCTGGCGGTCGAGCAACGGCAGATGAAGCCGAACATCCGCGGTTACCGGCTGGCGGACGGGCGCTGGCTCTATCTGCTGGCCGAGGGGCGGCTCGTTAACCTGGCTGCCGGCGACGGGCATCCCGCCGAGATCATGGACATGAGCTTTGCCATCCAGGCGCTGTGCGCGCGGTATCTGGCCCAAAGCGGCAGGGGGCTCGAAGTTCGGCTGCATCCCGTTCCTGCAGAAATCGACCGCGCGGTGGCGCGTGAAAAGCTGTCGGCACTCGGCGTTTCGATCGACACGTTGACCGAAGCGCAAATGGCGTACCTGGCCGGGGGCGCAATTTAGAAATTCATGGTTTACAAGCGGTGACGAAACTGATAATATAGATTTTGGCTATAATGGGTTTTCCCGGCTGACGGGCAACAATTCATGCGCATACAAAAGCAATTTTAGGGGGTACCGGAATGAAAGTGTATACCGCAAAGGACATCCGCAACATAGGCGTATTCGGCCATGGCGGTGAGGGCAAGACCACGTTGACGGAAGCTATGCTGTTCAACGCCGGCCTGCTGGAGCGCCTGGGCAAGGTCGAGAACGGCACCACGACCACCGACTTTGATCCCGAGGAGATCAAACGGAACATCTCCATCAACTTGGCGCTGGCGCCGCTGGAATGGAAGGGGACCAAAGTCAACGTGATCGATGCGCCGGGCTTTTTCGACTTTTACGGCGAAGTGACGGCGGCGATGGAGCTTGCGGACAGTGCGCTGATCGTCGTTGGCGCGGTTTCCGGCCCCGTTGTCGGTGCGGAAAAGGCCATGGCCATGTGCCAGAAGCAGAGCAAGGCCCGCATGATGGTCATCAACCAGCTCGACCGCGAGAACGCGAACTTTGAAAAGGTCATGGCCGCCATCAACGAGAAGTTCGGCCCGTCCGTCGTGCCCATTCAGCTGCCCATCATTGAGGGCGGCGCGTTCAAGGGCTATGTCGACATCGTGCATATGACGGGCAAGCTGTTCGACGGCAAGGGCGAAAAGGAGATCGACATCCCCGGCAATCTCGCCGCAGAAGCGCAGGCGCTGTATGAAAAGCTGACCGAGGCTGCCGCCGAGAGCGACGAGGAGCTCATGGAAAAGTATTTTGAAGAGGGCGAGCTCCCGCGCGAGGACATCCTGCGCGGCCTCTCCATCGGCGTGCGCGAGGGCGTCGTGACGCCGGTGTGCTGCGTGGCCGCCGCGCCCAACATCGGCGTGGCGACGCTGCTCGACAACATGGTGCACTATCTGCCCGCCGCCGATCAGGTCAAGCCGAAGAAGGCCATGGACGTCAAGACCGGCGCCGAAGTGGAACTGCAGGCGGACGGCCCGTTTGCGGCCCAGGTCGTTAAGACGGTCATCGACCAGTTCGGCAAATACTCCATCATCAAGGTGTACGCCGGCTCCCTGGACGCCAATCTGGCGCCCTACAATGCCAACGCTGAGAAGTCGGAAAAGCCGAGCGCGCCGTATCTCATGCGCGGCAAGAAGACCATTGCGCTGGACAAGCTCAATGCAGGCGACATCGGCGCGCTGGGTAAGCTGCAGTATACCGCGACCGGCGACACGCTGTGCGACGCCGCCAAACCGGTCCGCTTTGCCCCGATCGAGTTCCCCGCGCCGTGCATCAGCCTGGCGGTGACCGCCAAGAAGCAGGGCGAGGACGACAAGGTCATTTCCGGCCTGAACCGCATCCGCGAGGAAGACCCGACCATCCTCATCGAAAAGAATGCCGAAACGGGCGATGTGCTTATCCAGGGGCTGGGCGAGATGCACATCGACGTGGTGTGCAGCAAGCTGAAGAACAAGTCCAACGTCGAGGCGGTGCTGTCCGACCCGCGTATCCCGTACCGCGAGACGATCCGCTCGAGCGCGGAGGCGGAAGGCAAGCACAAGAAGCAGTCCGGCGGCAGCGGCCAGTTCGGCGTCGTGCAGATGCGGTTTGAGCCTGCGGACGAGGGCGTGGACTTCGAGTTTGTCAACGCGATCGTCGGCGGCGTGGTGCCGAAGGAGTACATCCCCGCCGTCGAAAAGGGCCTTCGCGAGGCCATGGTGCACGGCGTACTGGCCGGTTATCCGATGGTGGGCGTAAAGGCCACGCTGTACGACGGCAAGTATCACCCCGTCGACTCCAAGGAAGTGGCGTTCAAATCGGCTGCCCGCCTGTCCTATAAGGCGGCGTGCGCCAAGGCGTCTCCCGCGCTGATCGAGCCCATCTACCGGTATGACATCCTCGTCCCGTCCGAATGCGTGGGCGACATCATCGGCGATCTGAACCGCCGTCGCGGTCGCATGCTGGGCATGAACCCGGTCGAAGGCGGCACGGAGGTCGTGGCGGAAGCGCCGCTGTCCGAGATGTTCAAGTACGCGACGGATCTGCGCTCCATGACGCAGGCGCGCGGCTCCTTCAAGTCCGAGTTCGTGCGCTATGAAGACGTGCCGGCCAACCTGGCGCAGAAGATCATCGAGCAGGCCAAGCGCGAGGACGAAGAGGACGAATAACCGCGTCCCGGCCCCCCAACACAACGGTACAACGCGCGCGGCGCATGCCTCAAATGGCATGCGCCGCGTTTCTGTCTATTCTGCTTTCTAGTCCGTCCGGTTTGCCGTTTCCTCTGCTTCGCCGTCCCCGCTGCCATGTTCGCCGGGCGCGCGGCCGTTGCCGGTCGGCTCTTCCGGGTGGAAGTGTGCGTATACGGCGCGTGCAGCGGCGTGGTTCATGGCAGGTATGGCCGCAAGCGCCTCCACGGAGGCGTTTTTCATGGCGTCAAGCGTCACAAATGCGTCGAACAGGGCGCGCTTCCTGCGCTCGCCAATCCCGTCGATCTGGTCGAGCACGGAGAAGAGCGCATTTTTTTGCCGCAGGCTGCGGTGGTAGGTGATGGCAAAGCGGTGCGCCTCGTCGCGGATGCGCTCCAGCAGGTGCAGTGCGGCGCTGTTGCGGGGCAGTTCCAGCGGCAGCGGCTCCCCGGGCTGATAGATCAGCTCGTGCGCCTCCGCGAGGCCGATGCACGGGACGAACGACAGCCCCGCCTCGTTCAGCACCTCCATTGCCACGTCGAGCTGGGTACGCCCGCCGTCGATGACGAGCAGGTCGGGGAGACGGTCAAAGCCGGGCGCGCCGCTCTGGAAGCGGGCAAAGCGCCGGGTCAGCGCTTCGCGCATGGCCACGAGGTCGTCGCCTTCGGCTTCCGCGCGGATCCGGAACCGCCGGTAGGCCTTCCGGTCCGGCTGGCCGTCGGTGAACACGACCATGGACGACACGGTGTCGCGCCCCTGGATGTGCGAGTTGTCAAAGCATTCCAGCCTGGCGGGGATGCTCTCCAGCCCCAGCACGCCGGACAGCTCCGCCAGCGCGCCTTCGCCGCGCTCCCACGCGCGCGCCTGCAGGGCGGCGTCCTTTTCGAGCGCGTCCACGCAGTTGCGATAGGCCAGCCTGGCAAGCTGGGCCTTGTCGCCGCGCTGCGGCACATACAGGTGTATCTTGCGGCCGGCGCGCTCGCCGAGCCAGGCGGCGATGGCGTCCATGTCCGCCGCCGCGCTGTGCAGCAGGATCTCCGGCGGGAACGTGGCCACTTCCAGATAGTATTGCTTGAGGAAGGCGGAGAGGATCTCCGCGTCGGTCTCGCCGGCGTCCGCGCGCATATGGAATTTTTCCGTGCCGATCACCTTGCCGTCGCGGACAAAGAGCGCAAATACCAGCACGTTGTCACCCAGGCGGCCGAGCGCAAACACGTCCGCCATGTTCTTGTGTGTGCCGATGACCACTTGCTTGTCGTGCAGCGTTTCGATGGCGCGGATGCTGTCGCGCAGCGCGGCGGCGCGCTCAAACTGGAGCGCCGCGGCGGCCTGCTCCATCTCGGCGGTGAGCTTATGGACGACGGCTTCCGTGTGCCCCGTGAGGAAGGCGCAAATTTCATCGAGCATCGCATGATAGGCCTCCCGTGTCACGTTGCCGGAGCACGGGGCGCAGCACTTGCCCACATGGTACATCAGGCACGGGCGCTCCCGGCGCGCCATGGCGCGCTTCAGGTCCTTTTTGCAGTGGCGCACGGGGAAGTGTTCGCGCACGACGTTCATGCTGTCGTGCAGCGCGATGCCGGACAGGAACGGACCCAGGTAACGCGCGCCGTCCTTGCCCACGCGGCGGACGATCTCCACGCGCGGAAAGTCCTGCCGGTAGTCGATGCGCACATAGGGGAAGTGCTTGTCGTCCTTGAGCAGGATGTTGTACTTGGGCTTGAACTGCTTGATGAGGTTGGATTCGAGCGTGAGCGCCTCCGTCTCATTCGAGGTGCGGAGGATCTCAAAATCCGCCACGTGGCTGACCATGGCGCGGACTTTGGGCGTGTGGTTGCGCGAGGACTGGAAGTACTGGCGCACGCGGTTCTTCAGCGACACGGCCTTGCCGACGTAGATGACCTCCCCCGCGGCGTTGAACATCTTGTAGACGCCGGGGGCGGAGGGGAGCAGCTTTAGTTTTTCTTCGATGATTTGGTTCATGTGCGGTCGGCCGGCAGCGCGCCCGCGTCGCGCAGCATGCGGTACAGCAGCGGCAACGGCAGGCCGATGACGTTGAAATAGGTGCCCTCAATGCGCTCGATAAACGCGCCGAACGGACCCTGCGCGCCATAGGCGCCGGCCTTGTCCAGCGGGTCGCCGGTGCCGACGTACCACTCGATTTCCCGCTGCGTCATCGGGGCAAAGGTCACGTCGGTCGTGGCGTGGCGCGTGTCGGCGCGCCCGTTGGCGATGACCGTCACGCCGGTATAGACCGTGTGCGTCCGGCCCTGCAGCCGCGAGAGATAGCGCACGGCGTTCTCCGGCGTGTGGGGCTTGCCGAGGATCTCGCCTGCAAAATAGACGATCGTATCCGCGCCGATCACGCAGTCGTGCGGGTACAGCGCGGCCACGGCCTCCGCCTTTTGCAGCGAGAGGGCGCGCACGGTCTCCGCCGGCGTGGCGCCGGCCGGCGGCCGCTCCTCCACGTGGCTGGTCACAACGGTGAACTCCAGCCCCAGCAGCGCAAGCAGCTCGCGCCGGCGCGGGGATTCGGAAGCTAGGATGAACTGCATTTTCAGTCCTCCAGCAGCAGGCACACGGGACAATGGTCGCTGCCATAGATGTCGTTCAGGATCAGGCTGTCGCGCACGCGCGGCGCAAGCCGGTTGGAGACGAGAAAGTAGTCGATGCGCCACCCGGCGTTGCGGGCGCGCGCGCCGTAGCGGTAGCTCCACCAGGAATAGGCGCCGGTCGCCTCCGGGTACAGCAGGCGAAAGCTGTCCGTAAACCCGGCGGCGAGCAGCTCCGTCAGCTTGCCGCGTTCCTCGTCGGAAAACCCGGCGGCGCCCCGGTTGGGCCCCGGGTTTTTGAGGTCGATCTCCTGATGCGCGACGTTCAGGTCGCCGCATACCACGACCGGCTTTTTCGCATCCAGCGACACGAGATAGGCGCGGAACGCGTCCTCAAACGCCATGCGGTAGTCGAGACGCTTGAGCCCCTCCTGTGCGTTCGGCGTATAGGCGGTGACGAAGTAAAACCCGTCCAGCTCTACGGTTATCACGCGCCCTTCCACGTCGAATTCCGGCATGCCAATGCCGTTAACCACGCCGAGCGGCGCCTCCTTCAAAAACACGGCCGTGCCCGAATAGCCCTTCTTCTCCGCGCTGTTCCAGTATTGCCGGTAGCCGGGGAGCGGGATGTCGGCCTGGTGCGGCTGCATCTTGGTCTCCTGCAACGCGAGCAGATCCGGCGCCTGCGCCGCGACGACGTCCAGAAACCCCTTGTCCAGGCAGGCGCGTAGCCCGTTAACATTCCACGATAGCATCTTCTTCATGCCAAACATTATACGCCATGACGCAGCTCCGGAACAAGGGATAATGCTTTTTTTCCGGCGCCTGACGAAATTTGTCGTTTGCCGTTGACGTGTCAATTGGCCTGTGATATAGTATTAATGTATCAAATGAGACAAAAAGGAGGGGCGCAATGCAGGTAGAATGGAGCAAAGGCGACTTTGACGCATTGCGAAAGACTCCTCTGTTTTTCGATTTTTCGGCTGAGCAGCTGCAGGAGGTGTTGCAGCGCGGCGGCGTCTCCACGGCGCGCTTCGACGGCGGCCAGACCATCTATACGCCGACCCGGTTTGCCAACAGCCTTGGGGTCGTTCTCGCCGGCGCTGCGATGGTGCAGAAACAGGGCGGCTGCAACACGATGCTCATGAGCGTGCTGCGCGTGGGCGACCTCTTTGGCGCTGCGTCGCTGTTTCAGGACGCGAACCAGCCCTACGTCGTCAGCATTCGCGCCATGACGCCGGTGCGTGCGCTGCTCGTGGAGGAGCCGGTGTTCGTGGGGCTGCTGCATGAGGACGGGCGATTGATGGAGCGCTATCTCCGGTATCTGACCGATCGCGTCCGGTTTTTGAACCGCCGCATCGAGGGCTTTGTGCAGCCGTCCGTGGAAGAGCGACTCATGCTGCTGCTGCAACAATATGCAGGGGAGGGCGGCGTCTGCAAGCTGCCGTTTTCCCTGTCGGCTTTGTCGGACGCGCTTTGCGTGTCGCGCGCCACGCTGTATCGCGCCATGGACGCGTTGCAGGCGGCGGGCCGCATCCGGCGCGACCGGCGCACTATCGTATTGTACCCAAAGGAGGAACAAAGAACATGAAACACAAAAGAATGGTGTGTGTGCTGCTTGTGGTGCTCTTGGCCGCCGCCTGTGTCGGCTGTGCGGCGCAGGAGCCGCCGGCCGTGCTGAAGGTGGCGGCGCTGAAGGGGCCGACTGGCATGGGCCTCGCCTATGTCATGTCGGAACAGGCGGAGCAGTTTCCTGTAGAGCTGCAGGATGCGCCGGACGTCGTGAGCGCCAAGTTCATCAACGGCGAGATCGACATTGCGGCCGTCCCCATCAACCTCGCGGCGGTGTTGTACAACCGCACGGAGGGAGAGGCCGTCATGATAGCGGTCAATACGCTGGGCGTGCTGTACATCCTGGAGAACGGGGAGACGGTGCAGTCGTTTGCCGATCTGGCGGGCAAAAAACTGTATGCCACCGGCCAGGGTAGCACGCCGCAGTTTGTGCTTGAATACCTGCTGGAGAAAAACGGCCTGACCGGGCAGGTGGAGGTGGAGTACCTGGCCGAGCATGCGTCGTTGGCGACGATGATGGCGGCGGGCGAAGCGGAGCTGGCCATGCTGCCGGAGCCGAACGTCTCGTCCGTGCTGCTCAAGAACGATTCGGTGCGCGTGGCGCTGGATCTGACCGCGGAGTGGGACGCCGTGTCTGACACGACGCTGCTGCAGGGCTGCTATATCGTGCGCAAATCCGTGCTCGAGGAGGAGCCGGAGGCGGTGAAGGCGTTTCTGGATGCTGCGGCCGACTCGGCGACCCGCGTGAATGAGGAAGAGGACGCGGCGGCGCTGATTGCCGAGCTGGGGATCGTCGGTTCCGAGGCGATTGCGGCCCGGGCCATTCCCAACTGCAACATCGTCTGTATAACGGGCGACGAGATGCGGCAGGCTTCTCAGGCCATGCTGCAGGTGCTGTTCGATGCCAATCCGTCGTCCGTCGGCGGCGCGCTGCCGGATGACGCGCTCTATGCGTCGCTGGATTGAGCGTCGCGCGCTGCGCGGTTTATTGATCGCCGCCGTCTACCTGCTGGTCTGGCAGGGGGCGGCGGCGGCCGTTGCGCGGCCGTTGCTGCTGCCGGGGCCGGGGGAAACCGTGCGCCGGCTTTTTGCATTGCTCGCACAGCCCGAGAGCTGGGCGGCCATTGGACTCACGCTCGGGCGTATTCTGCTGGGGTTTGTACTGGGCGTGTGCGGCGGGGTGCTGCTGGGGGCGCTCACCGGCGCGTCGCGGTTTGCGGATGCGCTGCTGGCGCCGTTGCGCGGCATTGTGAAGGCCACGCCGGTCACGTCGTTCATCTTGTTGGCGTTACTATGGTTTCCTTCCGGCATGGTGCCGGTGTGGATTGCCTTGTTAATGGTGTTGCCGATCGTGTGGGCCAGCGTGCTGGGCGCGATCCGCGCAACCGATCCGGCGCTGCTGGAGATGGCGCGGGTGTACCGGGAGGGGTTCCCCGCCTGGAAGCGGATCCGGCATATCTATGTGCCATCTGCCATGCCGCAGTTTTTGACGGCCTGTACGACGGCGTTCGGCTTTGCTTGGAAATCAGGTGTTGCGGCCGAGATTCTCTCGCTGCCCAGGCGCGCGGTCGGCAGCTTTTTGTACCAGTCTAAACTGACGTTGGAGACGGCTGATCTGTTTGCCTGGACCCTGTGCGTCATCCTCCTGTCTCTGTTGTTGGAAGGCGCGCTGCTGTATGCGGCGCGGAAGGTGCGGCCATGATAGAACTGCGCGAAATCTCTGTCAGCTTTGGAGACAACCGGGTGCTGGAGCGCCTGTCCGACCGGTGGCCGGATTGCGGCACGGTCGTCCTCAGGGGGGCGTCCGGCTCCGGCAAGACCACGCTGCTGCGCGTGCTGTGCGGCCTGTTGCGGCCGGATGCAGGATGCGTGACGGGGCTTAAACGGCGCCGCGTCTCCGTGGTATTTCAGGAGGATCGTCTGCTGCCCTGGCGCACGGCGCTGGAAAACGTCGCGCTGGTGTCCGACGAGCGGACGGCCCGCGAGCTGCTGGCCCGGCTGGACCTTGCACAGGCGATGGACGGTCGGCCGGATGCGCTGTCGGGCGGCATGCGGCGCCGCGTTGCCATGGCGCGTGCGCTGGCATATTCGGACGACGTGTTGCTGCTGGACGAGCCGTTTACCGGACTGGACGCGGTGCGGCGGGACGCAGCGGCGGCGTTGATCCGTGAGCGAGCGAAGCTGATCGTCGTGGCGACGCACGACGAGACGGAAGCGGCGTTGCTCGGGGCTACGCACTGGCTGACGCTGCCGGCACAGGCCGCCCCAGCAGATGCGGAAAGACCGTAATGTGGTGCCGGCGGCCACGCGCAACGCCGCGTGCTGCGCGGGATTACCGCCAAAAGAATTTGCTTGCAAAAAAGCTGCGAATAGTGTATGATACTCCTTGCGTGTGGAGAGATGGCTGAGCTGGTCTAAGGCGCACGACTGGAAATCGTGTATACGGGGAACCGTATCAAGGGTTCGAATCCCTTTCTCTCCGCCAAAGCGGAACGCCCGCGCGTTGCACGGGCGTTCCGCTTTGTTTTGGATAAGAGGGATTCGAAGGGCGGAGAAGCAAACGCCGCAGTGCGGCGTCCCCCCGCCCCGGAGAGCGACGGCCACGGCACACCGAAATTAGGGCGTCCGGCGGCGTTGACAGCGGCGGGCAGCGCGGCGGGCCCGGACATGGCCTAACCGCCCGCGGGCAACGGACGGCGCGCGTTGCATTTTCCACGCTGCCATGTTGAATTAAGCATGGGGCAATGGCATGGTTGCCTGCAAGTCGTGTCGGCAACGGGAGTTGCATGGGAGTTGCATGGGAGTTGCATATGTGAGACGCATGTGTTAGAATATAATTAATTTTTTGTAATTTTTAACAGGGTATTTTTGTGCATTTTTTCTGTTTTCCGGCATAAGCAGCCGGCCCCGCCGTTCCCCGGTTAGCTTTTTTACATGCCGGAGCCCAAATAATGGTAATGTTTAGTCTAATGAAAAAGGGGGGATGCGTATGATTGTTCCGAGATAACAGTCCGTCCTTACAATAAGCCCTCACGAGCAGAATAGGTGTCATAATCAGACGAAAAAAACGCACAATCACAATCATGCCGGATATCGTTAACTCAAAATACCGATGAAGGAGGCGCCTATGAAAAAGCAAAGATATTTGGCCGTCTTAGTTTGAGTGATGATGCTCATTGTATTTACTGCTTCTGCAAGCGCGCTGAACTCCTCGTTCAGCTTCCATGGTTCGTGTGTACGGTTTTTTAACACATCTTCCAGCATCACAAGACCGGAGGACCCGGATGTTAATTGGTCATGTTTCACCATACGTCCGGACACCCTGAGCTATGCCGGCAGCACCCGCACTGCGGCGCACGCACTACCCATCACGCCGTCGGGTGCAGGCTGCGGTTCTGTAAAGACAGTATCAAGGAACCAGAATACATACTATACTCCGAATGCTGTTGGCGAAAATGCCACTGTCGTCAAGGCAAGACTGATCAATTCCTACTATCAGGAAACGGGGGATACCTCGGCATACAGTCTGACCATTGGCGGACAGATGTTTGGTGCGTAACCGGCGCACATGGTTGACCCGAAAATTGGCTCGCGGCGCGCAGAGGCGCGCGCTGCGAGCCTGCAACAAAAGAGAGCCGAAAAAGGAGGTGCTGCCATTTGTCACACAGCAAAACGCGGATCTGCGCCGCCGCGCTCGCGCTGCTCTGCGCGTGCGCCGTGGCGGCGGGCTGCCAGCCGACGCCGGAGGAGGAGGTCGTGGCCAACCGGCTGGATGGCACGCTGGAACAGGCGATCACCGGCACGCCCGCGCCGGAGGGGGAATATGCGGCGCCGGAGCGCTGGGAAGAGACGCTCGAGCTGCGCGGCTGGACCATCCGATTCGACGTGCCGGTCGAGGTGCCGGAGGCGGATCGCCGCCCGGTGCTGACGCTGGAAAACGCATCGTTCGATGCTGCGCGGTGCGTGGAGCTGACGGAGCTGTTCTTTGGCGGGCCGGTGGAACTGCGGGAGTCCCAATACAGCTACGACGAGATACTGGAAGACCTGCAGTACGCGCAGCGCGGGTACTTTGCGGGCATCGATGAAGAGACCGGCGAATACATTTACGGCCCCTATGAGGGGCAAAAGGAGGACATCGCCGAGCTGAAGGCGCTGCTGGCGGAGGCCGCCGGGCAGGAGGACACGTTCGTACCGCTTGCTGCCAGCGGGCAGGAATTTCCGTTTGCAAGCCGTTTTGTGCGCGCGTCGGACGGGCGGACGGGCTATCTTTCCTGCGGCGGTTCCAAGTTTTCGCTCGGCTGGCGGCGCTACGTGTTAGCGCAGCCGGAGCGCATGGTGCTGCAAGGAGAGTCGATGCCGGGCGAGCGGCCGCACCTGCTGGAAAACGTGAAAATTACGAAAGAGGAGGCCGTCGCCATAGGGGATGCGTTCCTGAAGCGCCTGGGAGTCGAGGGCTTTGCGCTGGCCGGCGCGGAAAAAGCGCGCATGGTCGGCACCATGGTCGCTGAGGTGATGAACGAGGGCTATCAGCTGATCTATGTGCAGTCTGTGGAGGGTACGCTGCCCTTTTATTACGACGAGCTGACGGAGGGCCGCCTGCTCAACGGGCTGCTGCAGGACACGGATATGATGTATGGAAGGAGCTGGCTGCAGGAGTATTTGGGACTCTACGTGACGGAGGAGGACGTGCTTTTTTTCAACTGGAACCGCCTGAAAAACACCGTGAACACGGCCAGCGAAAACGCACCGCTGCTGCCGTTTGAGGACATCCAGCAGCGCGTGCGCGACATGCTCTATCTGGCGCTGCCCGTGTACGACGCTGCTGAAGCGGAATTTGGCAACGAGGGGGACGTGCGCGTGGAGCGCGTGCTGCTGACCTCGGCGCTGCAGCAGATCCCGGAGCAGGGGGACGAGGTGTTCCTCGTGCCGGCCTGGGCCATCGTGCTCGGGATGGAGCACGAGCTGGACGCGGGCTTGGAGCCGGAAGTCCTGCTGATCAACGCGCTGGACGGCAACTACATCAACCGCTGGGCCTGACGTGCCCGCAACTGACTGGGGGTAGCAGACATGACAAAAACGATGCAAAAGCCGCTCGCGCTATTAGGCACTCTGGCGCTGCTCTGCGCGTGCGCCCTGGCGGCGGGCTGCCAGCCGGCGCAGCCGGCGGCCCTGCCGGAGGGCACGGACGCGGCGCAGCCGGTCGGGACGCCGGAACCGGCGGCCACGGCGCAGGCGGGCGAGACGGACGTGTCCGCCTTTCCGGAGCGGTTTGCCTGCGACTTTGTGGGCGAGAACCTGGGGGCGCATGTGACGGCGGACGTTCCCATCCGGTATCTGTCGGAGACGTCGTTCCCGCAGGCGCGGGTCGCGCCGCGCGCGTTCACGGAGCAGGAGGTGGAGCTGCTTTCGCGCCGCCTGCTCGGCGAGACACTGTATGCGTATGACGCCTCTCAGACGCCGGATGGCGTGGCGGCCGCCATTGACTACAACGAAAGCCTGATGGAATCGGAGACGGTGCGGGAGCGCATCGTGGCCGAGTACGGCGAGGACTATTATACGGACACGTATCTGCCGCAGCAGGAGGAGGCGCTTGCGGCACTTCGGGCATACCAGCGGCAGCTGGAGGCCGGGGAGGCGCCCGCCCAACAGACCTGGGACGGAAGCTATTCCCAGCAGGACGGCGCGCTCCGCACGGCGTGGCTGACGAACGTGCCGAACAGCGCGGCGGGCGGAGACGCCGAACGGGACCTGGTGACGGTGACCAACGACCCGGACCATGCCCTGGCGACGGGCTTTCAGTTTGTTTCCGCGGGCACCTACGCTGCTTCGTTCTGGGACAAGTGCGGCACAAATGTGCAAAACGAGCGGATCGACCCCGCGGCCTATGGGGAGACGCACCACGGGCTGGACCTGACGCCGCAGCAGGCGATCGACCAGGTGCGGGCGCTGTTCGACGGAATCCTGGAGCTGTCGGTCTATGGCGTGTATTATGGAAACGACGCCCCCACCGACGGGGACTATGCCGGCGAGTGGCAAAACGACGGGTATATCGTGCGCGTGACGCCGGCCTATGGGAGCGCGGGCTGCCTGTGGCTCACGGGCCTGTCGTCTGTCCAGACGGAGTCCGGTGGCGATTCCTGGGGCCACGAGCTGATACTTGCCGCCGTGGATGAAACCGGCGTGCGTGCGCTGACCTGGTCGTGTCCCACAGAGGTGCTGGAGGGGCCGTCGGGCACGGCGGCCATGCTCCCGTTTGACGAGGTGGAGCGGCTGTTTTCACAGGCGATCGACCGGCTGCCGCTGGGACAGGGGGTCGCGGAGCTGGAGGTCACGGAGGTGCGGCTGGGGCTCATGCGCCTTCTGGACGGGAGCGAACCGGAGGGCACGTTGACGCCGGTGTGGGCTTTTCTCGGCTCGATCACCCAGACGGACGACGGCGCAAAGCGGTTTCGGGACGAGCTGGAGCCGCTGCTGCTCATCAACGCGGTCACCGGCGACACCGTGAACCTGACGCGCGGCTACTGAGCCGTCCCGTGCGGGCGCGGGCGGGCTTTGTCTTTGCAGCTTGTTTCCGCGCCCCGCGCCGCCTTGACAAAGCGCGGCCCCGCGCCCCGCGCCGCCCAAAAGCGCGATCCCGCGCCCCGCGCCGCCCCCAAAAGCGCGGCCCCGCGCCCCGCGCCCCCTGCAAAGCGCACTTTTGCGCCTCCCAGTGCGCGCGCGGCGCAAAAACCGCCCGGATTTTTGCCCGAATGCAACCATTTGGCCGTTTGTGACATCTATATAGTATCACGACACATATGGTTACAGGAGGTTCCGCATGAAACGGACACTTTGCCTGCTGACGGCGCTCCTTCTGGCCGCGCTGTTTTCCGCCTGCCAGCTCCGGATGGATGGGATGGGCGGAACCGCGTCCATGGTCACAGCGACACCGGTTGATGTGCAGAATGACGAAACGCGCCTGCCCGTGGACGAGCAGGCGATCAATGCATCGCCGGACGTCCCGCCGTCTACAGCAGACGAGGCGTTCCACGTTGACGGCGGACTAACCAACCAGCGGCCGGACGCGCCGCTGCCGGTTGCCGTCACCGTCCGCGAAGCGTACCAGGAGAGGAACGGCGCGATCCAAACGACGTTTCGCAACCATACGCTTGACTTCTCCGGCCTGCTGGTGGAGCTGACTGGGCTTCTCTGCGACGATAGCGGGACGACCGTATCGCTCGCTGTCACATATCCGGAGGAGTGGACAAACGCGCAACAGCATAGTATGAGCCTCTACATGGGGTTTGCCTTTACGACAGAGCGGGGTGAAGTGGCGGACTTTTATAAGGCTGTGCAGTCGCCGCTGCCTGCCATGGCACAGGTGGATGAGCCGACGCGGCGGATCGAGTATCGTTTTCATTCCGCGACGCTGACACCGCAGGCACTCCATGGCTGCCGCACGCTGACTGTGGTGCCGTTTGTGGATTACTGGGAGGTGATGTACGACAGTTATGCGAACGGGCGCAGCGGCACGGGAGACATCCTGCTGACGCAGGGCGAGTCGTGTACCTATGACGGCAGCGAATTATTTTATGATGGCGTTAGGCTGCGCAGCCGCATGGAAGAGCTGTCGCTGAGCATCCCGCTGCCGGAACATCTCGCTGCCGCGCCGCAGGCGGCACAGCTGGAGCCGCTCGTGCTGCCCGTCACGCATTGGAGCGAGGACTGGGAGCAAAATCTTGCGCATGGCTACTACGAGAACTATGCGCCCTTCTTTTATGGGACGCTGTGCAACGGCTCGGCAGACTTTTCCGGCCTGACATTTGCGCTGGAATCTGCGCTTGTTTGGGACGGCGGATACCGCATCGTGCTGAAGGTGGGCTTTCCTCCCGCATGGAACGACGAGCAATGCCGCGCGCTGATGAGCACCGGCGGGCTGCTGGCCAATAAACTCCTGCTGCACACGGCTGCGCTACAGGAGGAGGACCGAAATGCAGAGAAGAGTGGACGGCCTGATCGTACGCTTTCCTTCCCTAGGGCGGGGTTCCGCCCGCAAGGGGTGGAAAACCGGCTGCCCGACTATGATCGGGAGTTCTACTATATCTGCGAGGGGAACGCGGCTCACCTGGCATCGTTGCTAGAGAAGGAGGCGCTGGCGGTAACGCTGGAGTACCGGTGGCTCGAGTCGCTCACGTTTGGGGAGACGACTGTCGATCTCACGACTGGGGAGCCGTATTACGTTGCGGATCAGGAGGCCTTTTGTGCTGCGACTGTGGAACGGTCGCATGTCTTGGGCGAAATTCACATTCCCGTTTCCTCGTTTGTTGGGTTTGAGGAGCAGGCGGCGCTTTTTGACACGCGCGGAATCGAGCAGCTGGGGGTAGTCAGAAATGAAGGATAGAAACGCAAGGAAGCGGACGGTTCAGGAAAGATGCCGGCGCCTATGCCTGCTGCCCATGGCGCTGTTGCTCGTGGCCTGTCAGGCCACGCCGACGGAGGAGGCCGTTGTCAACCGCAGCGATCAGACGCTGGAGGAGCGCATCAGCGCGCCCGCGCGCGCGCCGGGCGGCTACGATTGCCCCGCCCGCTGGGAGCAGACGGTCTCGCTGAAGAATCTGGATATCGTGTTCGACGCGGATGTGGAAACGGGCGGGGGCGACGTCTACCCCGTGCTGACGATGGAGCGCGCGGCCTTTACCGCCGAGGATGTCTATGCGCTCATCGGCGGGCTGTTTCCCGGCGCGGTCGAGCTGCGCTGCAACGCATACAGCCGCGAGGAGGTGCGCTTCGACATTCAGATGGTACAGCGCGGTCAGTTCTCGGATGTGGACGATGAGACCGGCGAGATCACCTGGACGCCGTACGAGGACGAGCAGGAGCAGCTCAGCGCGCTCAACGAGCTGCTGGCGCAGTGCCCGGAGCAGGACAGCTTTGCACCGCTTACGCAGGAGGATATCCGGCTGGACGGGACGCAGCAGGTGCTGCGCACGGCGGACGGACGGCTGTTCTACCTGACCGCAACGGAAGGATCGATCGTCTTCCGGTCAAGCCGCACCGGCGATGTTCAGACGGAATCGCTCGTGTGGGGCAGCGGCGGTTATGCCGGCGAGCGGCCGCATGCGCTGACCGGCGTCACGATCGAGGAGGCGGACGCGCAGGCCTATGCGCAGGAGCTGCTCGAACGCTGTGCGCCGCTTGCGGAGTTCGCCGTGGCCGCCGCGGAAAAGGCGCGCATCCTCGCATACGTCCCGGAGGGTTTTTCCGTCCCGTCGGAGGGCTACCTGATGGAGCTGGGGCGGACGGCGGGGGCCTGCCTGCCGTTCAACTATGGCAGCTACGGCGTGGACAACGCGCTGCGCGACCAGGCGGCCGACGAAGAGGCGTATATCGAACCCTGGTGGCCCGATACCATACAGCTCTATGTCGACGAGGACGGGCTTTCCTATTTCGCCTGGTATAACCCGAGCACGGTGGCGCGGACGGCCAACGAGAACGCGGAGCTGCTTCCGTTTGACGAGGTGCAGACGCGCATTGCCGACATGTTCCGCTACTGTTATTCATGGACGGATGAGCTGGAGAGCGCCCACTTTTCTGAAATACGGGTCTCGCGCGTAGTCCTCTCCTGCGCCGTCGTGCGGATGGCGAACCGGCCGGACGAGGCGTTTCTCTGCCCGACGTGGATGGTCGTTTACCAGAACGATGAGGAAGCGGCGATGCACCGGGGCAATTACGTGCTGATGATCAATGCGGTGGACGGCAGCCGCGTGATTTAGGTGCTGCGCATCCCCTCGTGTCGATTTCGCGTGCCATGCAGGGGAAAAAACAGGAGACCCCGGGAGAGGAATCGTTGCCGTGCCCGTCCGCTTTTCGGCTCCTGCCATGGGGAAACAACCGACAAACCATTGCGGCACGGCAAGATAACGCCGCAAGAATTCCCGTTTGGCAAAGAGAAGTGCAGCCGGACAAGTGACTGCAAATGAGGGGGGAGGGATGTTCCGGTGCGAGAACTGAAGAGCGATCTGGGGCGGGCGTTCGGGAGGCCGTTCCTGTTTGCCATGCTCGGGAGCATGCTGTGCGTGCTCTTCGGCGCGTTTTCGGAGGTGCTGCTGCTGTTCCAGGCGCAGCCGCCCGCCGCGATGCTGTTCCAGCATCGGGCGGTGACCCTCCGTGCGCTCTCGGGCAGCGCGATGCTCTTTGCCGCCCCGCTGCTCGCGCCCATCCCGTATGCCGGCGCATTCGTGGACGACGTGAAGAGCGGCTATTTGAAGGCGTACCTTCCCCGCACCAGCGTCACGCGCTATATCCTCGGTAAGGAGCTCGCCTGTGCGCTCTCGGGCGCGTTTTCGCTCGTGTGCGGCATTGTGCTCGGCCACGTCCTCATCACGCTCGTGCTCATCCCGATCGAGACGTTCTCCGGCATGCCCGTGGACCCGCAGTTTGGGGCGCTGC